>Ga0209208_10012170_pt1 | contig 10939 bp, 9 predicted proteins | sample S1TSphfallax_3_FD_187694 | JGI IMG/M metagenome (GOLD analysis project Ga0209208, IMG submission 187694) | Host-associated microbial communities from peat moss isolated from Minnesota, USA - S1T2_Fd - Sphagnum fallax MG (SPAdes) (version 2) | ecosystem: Host-associated > Plants > Peat moss >... | reverse complement strand
ACCTTTTGAAAAGCACTCAGGTGTTAGGGTTTTTTTAGTACTTTTTTTTAATAAACATTTATGGATTCCAACAATAAACATACACGACTTATATAGACTATGAACCTCCAACACAATGAGGCCTTTCAAAAAAATTCTATTTTTTTCTTTTGAAAAAATGAGGAAAATTAATGTTCGACCAAATTACAAGATAAAGCAATATTGTCAATTATTGGATACCTACTTTGTAATTGTAGATTGGCCTTAAGCAAGAAGCTCATCAGTTTACATAAATACAAAGGGAGAACAAAATACAAAGCTTGGTGTTCTTCTTTTAGTTCTCCTCTCAACGTTGTAAATTTTGACTCAAGGTTATCCACTTTATTTGCTTCTACCTCAACAATGGATTTATTTATCTTCACTTGAGAAACTTGCATTTCTAACTCTCGTTTTTCTCTTTTGATTTTCATAAGTATCTTTTCAGGCTTTGTCTCTTTTTCTTTGACTCCATTTCAAAGACCCTCCTTTTTCAACTTTGCCCACACCTACTTCACATCTACCTCAATCAAGACAACCCCCAAACCTTAATCACTATGAAAAAATAGAAAGCCAAATGGTTTTGAAAATAATTCAAACACCACATTAAATTTGCCTAGTTCCCAAATTTTCAACATCCAAAGGCAATAATTTCCTCAGTTTTTTTCATCTTAAATAAATATTATTAGAATATTTAACATTTTAAAAATAATTTCATTGTTCCCAAACCTGGAAAGGTACTGTAATATCAAGGTTTCACATCTTTGGGGGCAAGATGGGGTATCATTTCTAAGGTGCCTCATCAAATTCCACATCTTATTCTTTTATTATTTAAAGGAAAATTGAACCAATTTGTTTATGCCAAATAAATATTTTGCACATGAGCATTTGCAAAACAAAGGATTCATGCAATTTCATCTAATTTGTTACACAATGTTAAGGCCCTTATTTTGAACATGGATGCACATCCTAAGGCCTTACCCTAGTCCCTTGCACCCCTCCTCTAGCAAGTTTTTCTATTTTACATTCCAATTTCATTAATTATAAAATATTTGGAAAAACATTTAAGAAAACATGAAGCATTTTGAGGACATGATGCACCTTTCACTTCTAAAAGGCTTTTAAGTACACCTTACTTACAAGTGTATAAGGTGCTCACACCTTGGGGCCTTGCATTACCTGTAATGAAAAAATTTAACGTATCTATAGGGTACATTATCAAGCAAAAAAATTCAATTAATGTTTTACATTGGGGAATGCCTTTATCCTTAGAAAATACCCTTCTAATAATTTTTTTGGGCAAATAAACACCATAATGCAAATAGAAAGTTGAACCCTCAACATCTCCATTGTAAAGTTAGGGCCTTAATCCACATCAATTCACTTAAGCCTAATGTTGTCAAATGGCAGCATTCCCACTTTCTCGAAACCATAAACCCAACCATCACCTCTTTCTCCCCCATGTTCACTAAGAGAGGTACCATCACTCTAGAGCTCTTCACCATCATACCTTCCTCCTTTGAAAACAAATCATTAGCACTTGGCAAACAAGGCATACCTAAAATTTGCTAGCACTTTATGTCCATAAGGATTTTATATGCAACATCCATTTTTGCATGGTTTTGCATGGAGATGGTCTTACTAGTTTGGTAGAACCATTAATTGCATTTCAAATTTGTTGTTTGTGTTTGCAAGTTACAACATGTTTAAACTTTAACTAAGTGTTTTTAATTTCCATGTCATTATCCTAACTCCTTAGTTGCAATTTTTTTTGTTGTTGCAAGCTTTGTGCAATAAATTTAAGGTTGAAAATTATAAAAATTTAGGGTTTGAACTTTTCAACTTTTTGTGATTATTCGATTTCTCATTGTCAATGTTTTATGTTATTTTCTTATATGCTACAATCTAGACCTTAGAGCCACCATATCCACTACCATCATACATGCCCATTTCCAAATGCCAAAATTTTAAAAATTCAAGTTTTATTCCCTTCTTTCCTTGCCCATCAAGATGAAAGATGTTTAATCCTCACAATCACCACCTTATTGCCAATTTTTTTAATAATAGCCCACATGGGTCCAAGCATAATCAATTAGACTCACAATTATTATTTTTTGGCTTGAATGACAAGTAACACAAAATATATTACAAAATTGTGAAACATGTAAGTTGATTGAGTTAAAAGATTGAAATTAATATGATTCTTGCTCCTATGCTTCTATGTAGGAAAAACAATATTTAATAGGTAATCAAGTAGGTTATTATGAGATGCAAGTAGGTATACATCATATATTTACAATGTAATCTTTTATAAAAGTAGGTGCAAGTAGATTAAAATAACTTCAAAATCAAATTTAAAAGTGAAAGGCATTAAGCATACCATAAACTTGTGAAAACATGTTTTTGCAAGTTATCTATTTTACTTTTGGAATGGAAGTAGTTTTAATATGGATTCCACATATGTATTGAAATGTACTTTCAATGCACTTTTAAATGGCAATTGTTCATCAAAATTTGGTTTCACCTTCTTATAAGGTTAATAGATGGGCTAGAATGTATAGTGATGTAATAAAGTGTTATTTTAAGTTACTTCATGTTTGCATTTGAATGCCATATAATTAATTGCATGTCGATTTTTTTTGGGTCTAATTGGTTGTGCTTTCACCAACCCATCATCATGTGTGATTTAACTTTTGAAGATCCAATAAAAGGTCCAAATTTTTTAAGGCGTACCAAAATTTTGTCACAACATCACCCTTTTTTATCTTTTTGAACTAGTCTTTTTTCACCATGTAAATACACATGTATGGATGATTATTATGGATTCTTCTAAATTTTTTGACAACTTTTGATTCATTATTTTTATGGGGATCAAAATATAGAATAAAAAAGGACTGTAGTAAGGACTAGGCCTTTTTCGTCTTATGTGGTACACCTTAAAGGATTTTCACCCTAAAGGGAAACCCTAAGAAGAAGAAACTATATGAGGGAGCAAAAAAGTTCAAGATGGTTGGATTGTTCACTTGTCATGGCTTGAAAGTGTCATTGATAACAAGGGTTTAATGCATCATGATTAATGGAAAAATTGCACCCATGTGGAAAGAAAAGAAAAGTTCATGGCTCCAAAGTTAGATAGTTTTTATAAACATGTTAGCTATTGAAAATGCAAGGTTTCAATGCCTAGTTGAAACATGTTCTTATTACTACAACAAGGATTCAATGCATGCCAAAAGTGAACAAGCATACATTGTTCATGATCAACCTTCTGTCTTCAACAAGCTTTTGGTTAATGTGCATGGTAAACATATATGCAAAAATGTGCATTTGTTGTGCCCTTCCACCTTTTTGCTCATGGATGTCCCATGATCAACTACAAAAACATGAAGACCTAGTTGTAATTGTTAAACATGAAGAACTTTTCAAAAAACATTATGTGATAACTTTGATTAATGCATGGCAAAAGTCATACACATTATCTTGTTGAAGGTTACAAAAGTTGCATTTGTTACAACTATTTTCCTAGTAATTAATGTAAATGAAGTCACAATGATTGACAACACCCAATGGATATCCATAACCTTGTATATGGTTCAAGCATGGAAAAGGATCCCCATCCTTCTTTTTGTAGAAACAATTCATGTTTTCAACACATCTAACAACATTTTTTCTCTAATGTTGAAATGTTTGGATGAATTTGGTGGTTTAATGTTAGAGGAATAGGGTGGGAAATTGGTCAGTGTGGGGTGTGATGGGGACAATGTTTTCTAATGCAATCAAATGAGTGTGATGTTGCAATTTAAGGAAAAGGTTGCCTTTTTTTTAATGACATTTGTTGGTTTGTTCATAAGACTAATTTGGTGGTGGTTAGTTTATTGAAATTGGATTTAATGCATTAATTAAAAGTTATTTTACAACATCTATATGTTTATTTTGCTCACAACCTTAAAAATTTGTAAAGTTTTAGAAAGTTTTTTATAACTTGTTAAACACCACAGGCAACAAGCTTCTCAAAAATGTCAAAACAAGGTGAATTTCCATCCATTTTCTAGTGAAACATGTATATGCAAAGTTTCATTCCCTCACGATCAAATTACATTTTGAAAATGCAAAAAATGGGAGTGCAATAAGGAACTTGAATGCCTTATGTGATATTGAGTTCATGATTAAGCCCCATTGCATTTTTCAATTGTTTAATTCTATTCATACATTGGTTAAAATTGCATAAGGCCTTAAGGAGGAATGATAACCTCACACATGCAAAACAAAGTCATTGTTATGTGTGATTTTATGGATTTCATCAAGCTAGCCCAAAATGATATTTATATGTTTTATTGCAATCCATATGTCAAGTTTGAAATCCATATTGTGATCATTTTAATTATATTGAAACCCTAATCAATGAAAACCTCCAAATGAATCGGTTTTTTAACACATAAAATGGTGGACAAGATGTTAGGTTCCTTGTGTTTTCATTTCTTGGACACAAATACACTATTAACCAAACTATTATTGATGGCATTGGAGATTTGCAACTTGTCACCAAGGCTACTTTCAACTAGGCTATCAACAAAGTGAAAGAGGAATGTGAAAGGTAGTTTAGAGCCTCGTTTCAAAGCTTGAACACCATTTCCCATGACACAAAATTTTGATTGCCTTGGGTGCCATTTATTTGAAGTTTTGGGCTAGGAATCCAACAAAGGCAAAGGAAAGCTTTCACATTCATTTGAGTGTGTTGAAACAAATATGCCCTTTGCAAGGTGAATGATTAAATGGTAAATTTATGCATGCCTTGCTATCAATGCAAACATTTGATTTCAAGATGACCATGGATCATACTTCCATACTAATTTTGTGGAAGGATAATGATTTGAATTTAATCACCAGGCTTTCATGTAAATTTTCTACATCTAGCATCTTTAACCATAAGCTTTCTAAATATATTAAATTCACCAAGATTGATGATGTCCAAGCCATTAATTTTGTCAAAAATCATCAAACTTTCAACATTGTCAGTTTCATGAATTGCAATGAGTTACAAAACATGTTGAAGAATCATGTAGATCTACATACTGGATTTGATAATCAATGGGTTTTTACAAAGCAATTTTATTCATGTGAACATGCCATTGCCAAATGGCAAGGCAAACTCCATTATTGTGTGGATGTGTAATTGAATCCTACTAATAAACTCATTGAAATTTCAAGTATTTTGGAAATAATTTGGATAGCAAATTTGGGTGGCAAATCAAGATGTGCCATAATTTTCATGTGGTCTTTGCATATATATGTTTTTGTTTGTTCCTATTTATTACCCTCATTTCAGTTTTGGTGTGCATGGACAAGGCAAATGTTGAGGTGCACAAGGAAAAGGCAATAATAGTTTCAAGTTATCACCTTGGGTTCTTGACACTTATGTATTATTAAATAAACCTATTTTCTAAACCTTGATGTAGAATCAAGATTGTTTTAAGGTTTTTCATTAATCTAGCAGAAGTGATTATCATTTGGTGTGTTTGTAATATGTTAAATGTATGCAATAATTTAGATTGTAAGAAATGATTGCATTTTGTTTGAGCTTATTTACCAAGTTTCAATCTCATTAATTTTCTATGTGTGTTTTAGTGTTCCATTTCAAATTAAACTTTATTGTAGTTTGTGCAAATATTACATAACATTTGAAGTAGATCACATGATTTAAAATTTGGATTTTAATGTCTAATTGTATCACAAGCCTTGCTTTGGCAGTGAATTTACTTTGTCATTAATTGAATTTGTTGCATCTTAATTCAATTGAAACCTACGACAATTTTCTCAAACTACTTTTTTAATGCATGTGTTTTAATTGGTTTTGGTGCAAGTTAGCTTGGAAGTACAATTGGTAGCACCTTTCTAGGGGTTGGGGTTCAAATCACCTTCAAGGTTCAAGTTGCTTAGGGTTTAAATATTCTTGATGTGAATTTGTTGTTGTTTATGGTGTTTGGAATTAATTTTAATTTATTTTATATGGTCTTCATTGAAGGCTTAATTATGTCCATGATGTCAAATAGGTCCATTGTCCAATTCCCCTAATCTATACTGGATTTTGTTGTTGAATCCATGCTTCCAATTTTTTGAACAATGAATCAAGTTAATATGGATTCATGAGTCATGAATTTTTTTAGTTGCAGCAAATTATGTTGCATATTTTCAAAGTGTAAAAAAAATTTGAATGTCATTTCTTTAATGAAGGTTTAATTCTTTAGTAGAACACACTATTAGCCCTCTTGTTGATGTTAAACGTAGCCAAATGTACACCCTCACCAATCCACATCTCACCAAATACAATTCCTTGCAAACCTACATCTTACCTTTATGTTCCCATTGCTTTTGACCAGCATTATTTTGGTTGTAGATGCTATGTAGACATTTGCAATTGTGAACACACCATCATAGCCATTTGTTAGTTTAATAATAATGTCAAGTGGGCTCCACCATATGCAAAAATTTAGCCACCTATGCTAATTGATCTAAGTTGTGTAACCACATTAGTTATTAACTCCACTTGAAAAAAAATGGTTAACCTTACTTTTAATGTACTTGGAGATACGTTTGAACTAGAATCCCAAGCCCCATAAGACCCATCTTTAAAATTAGCAACATTGGTGCCCATTATCAAGCCATACTACAATTAGAATCAAGGGGATTTGCATATTTTATAAAGCAAATAATCAGCCCAATCCATGAATATCATTCCTAAAAAAGGAGGGATATTATGCCTACTCCTGAGGAGTGGGAAAATTCTTATACCTACAAGTTCATTTTGAAGTAGTTGTAGGTATAAAAGCCTTCCCACTCTTAAGGAGTAGGCAAAAGAATCATCCCCTTTTTTACATCTCATCATTTTTATATGTTCAAATTCATGATAACTTCACTTTTTGCACTGTGATGGGTAAAGCCCATGGGTGGGGACATTCCCAAAATGTAGGGGGTTAAACTCAATGACCACCTAGTCCTAGGCTACTTAATTTTGAAAATGCCCCATCTTGGAAATTTACCCTACACTTTTAAACACAATTATTGACATTATGGACTCCTCATTTGTGCAACATGATGTCTCTCAAGTTTCAAGTGGAAAAAAAAGAGTTAGCCAAAGGTTTGTACAAGTTAGTCATGCACAAAATGCAAAAAGTGGTTTCTCTTTTACCCTTATGGGCATTCTTGATTAACCTACATGTGGCTCAAGTACCAAAAGGCAAGAAAGAGACATCATTTCCCTATACTTACATGAAGCATTCAAAGAAATTTCCTAGTTCATTTGAATCCCACTTGACCTAGGTTTTACCCTACGCTTGATGAAATAATGTATTTGAAAATTGGGTTTTAGAAATTAAAATAACACTAAAACACCATTCAAACTTGGAGGTAATTCAATGATAAATCAATGTTGTCATACACATTTTGTTTTGGATTCACTTACACAATGTTAAATAACACAAAATTTGACATAGAATTCTTGCTAGTAGAGAATGTTGCTTCAATGTTAAATGAAAAGGTTATTAACATCACATCATAAGTAAACATATATTTTAACTAAAAAACTAATGTTACATAAAATGACCAAAATCAGCCTAGAAAGTCATTGTTATATTCCAAGGATAGTTTTATCTCTTGGATATTTTCAAACTAACAAGAACCAACCTTGCACATGTCACCAAAGTGAAACACATTTCTTTTTCTTGTTTAAAAAGTAGTGGGAGTGCTTGGCATGATGATGCAACAAACTATAATTTGTTATAAATTGTGTTGGATTAAAAATCCATGACTTTTTTTATGGCCAAATATATGTATTTCATAGCATACCATATTATATTATGTAAAGGTTTGAATAATTATCATACATGATCATGTCATTTGAAGGCGTTTCTAGTCCTTTAATTGTTTTAAAAAAAATAGTGAAAACATTGGTTACAATGTTTTATGCATGTTTTTGAGTCTAGTTTATATTCAATCCAAATTATTCCACATGTTTTTATAATACATTAAAAGGGCATCATGTAAAAAAATTTGAACTTGTAACATTAGTACAATTTTTGATACTAAAAACTTGATAAATCAAACATTAGTTACACAAAAAGTGGCTCATGTTAATGTAGTTGCACCTTTTTCTCATCTTGTCATGAATAACATATACATAGCTTCAAAAAGAACAAGCACAACAATGTATCATAACTTCAAGGTTCATCGCTACACAACAAAAGGTCTTGCAAACTTGTGATTAAAATTATCTATGACTAGACCAAAAGAAGATGCAACAACATGCACAATAATACTCAATTCAAAAACATACACAATAACAAACAACAAGTGTAAACATAAAAGTAGCAATAATGGAATTGTTTGGCGTCACCATCTCCAAGTTTGACAACAATACTGATTCCCAAGAATGTAATTACATTCGTTACTCCACCTGATTGCATCAAATAAAAACCATTCAAATCCTCATTCAATTTGCAAGAACCTACAATTGTTAGAAATTGCATCATGTACATTATTGAATTGATTGACATTATTCATGAATTCCATATCTTGTTAATGATGGTGCTCCATCAAAGAATAAACACAAAGGGAAGGGGAAGTATAGTCAAAATTCACACATTCCAAATTCATGGGCCTCTATGGAAATCCAATCCAAGAAGCTGGACTACCCAAATTGAAAGCAAAAAAACGATTTCTCATTCATTGAAAGAAGAAGACATTGATGCACTTGCCAAGGTAATCCTTGAGATCAATTTGAAACAATTGTGACAAATGAAAACACATTGTTGCAAATGTCATGAAAAATTTCGATTTTTTTGTTTTTCTAGTGCAAATTTGACTATTTTTTTAACTCTAGGAAATGTCTGTGACTGCATTAAAATAAACATTCCATCCTCAGACTACTATAGTACCTTTTCAGCTTTGGCACTAATTATATTATTTTCAGTTTTGTCAAAATTATTAAAAAAAAAGGATTTTTATGTCAAAAAACTTGAATATTCAGTAAAGGCAGTTGGATTCAAGCCAATGTAATTGAACCCATACTGTCTTTGATAGTCTAAACCTAAAATAGAGCAAATATTTTGTGAGAACATTTCTGATTTTATTGTATTTAATTATTATATGTCAAAATTTCAAAATAAAAAACTATGGTGCCGAAACAGAAACTTCAAATTATATTAATTATTCGACACTGCTGTGCTGAACCTGAAAAGGTACTACAATAAATACAGGTCTTTGAGAGTCCAAATTTAACATTTTTCAGGTTAAATATACCCTCTACACTCAAGAAGGTGAATGTACCAGCCTAGGTGCTGGTTCATCAGGGCCATAAATCAGAAAATTGGTGCATTCAGTGCTTACTCAGAGCAATGAGAAATACCATAGTACATCAGTAACTTCCACACTAATTATATTTTTTGTTAGAAATGTTTAGAATTTTGTTAAAAATTATATTTTTCAATGAAATTTTTTCTCTGCATATTTGTTTGCAAATATTCAACAATATTCTATTTTTGACATGGAATCTTCAAATTCAATCTTCAAAGCTAAAGCCCTAAACCCTATGTAATTGCCAACTTTCCTTTAAAGAAATCCAGAAGTCTTAGGATTCTCCCTTGAGTGTTGGTTTGGTGTATGGGGTCATTGACTAGTAGTATCAAGTACCAAACAAGGGGTGTGTCACACTATGGAATTGCCATTTACATTAAAAAGTATCTTAAGGCAAAAGAAGAATTTTGAATTCACATTTTTCACCATGCAAAAATATAACTTCAAAAAATCCTGTTAAAAAAAAACCAAAATCCTTCAATATACTGTAACTCTATAACTGATCTCAAGTTTCAACACAAGCCAAAATATCATAATTCAAAAGTCCTCGTTTAGTATAAACGCAGACCTACCAAAATCCCTTAAGCTACTATACTCTCTATAATGAATCTAAACACAATATCCTTGCCTTGGTAGGCAAGGCCAACAAATCCAATATCTAATGTCCAAATATGTGACTTGATATTAGTATACCCCAATATTAGGGTTAGAATAAAATAGGGAATAATAGAGTATTAGGGTTTTGATGCCAATCTCAACAATCATACCAAGGAGCTCAGCTCTTTGATCTTTTGATATGAAATCTAAGTTTCTCCCACTCCACTTTTCTTTTACACAATACCTTGAACAACAAGATTAAAAAAATTTGAAAAAAATAAAATAAACATCAATACCAATTATCATTGCATATACTAGCCGGTATGGCACTAGACATATCTATATTCATACCATTATGTAGCCCATTCACAATGTTTGTGTTACTTGCATGAAATTGGTACATAATTAAAAAATAAAATCAAATACCAATCTTACACTAGTATCTCATTTTTGCAAAAATCTATATACCACCAAGGCCAGAGTGGTATACAAAATTCTTAATACCAAACCAACATTGGTTCTCTCTTCTCACATTTGTAAACATGATTGGATTTTACTTGGGTTGGTATTTATGGAGTGTTCCGATCTCACACTAAGCTACGCTGCACCACCATTGGAAATTGTTTGGCCATTTTCACCAGATTGGTCCAGCATGAAATGGCTTGAATGAAGAACCTCCTACACAACTCTTTTCAAAGGGAGATCAAACGAGTTTCTAAGGTCTTTAAAGCAAGAAAAGAGGTCCTAATTCAAACATTTTAGTACAATGAATTTCCCAAGTTTATTTGAAGATTTTTTTACACTACAGAAACATTTGAATAAGGAATGTAGGAAAGCCAAATATAAATCTCAAGAAGCCCAGATCATCCACTAATTTGCATAAATTGTTGTCACATTCACATGAGTTTCACCCAAACTTCACAAAAAGGCCCTAATCCCCTTGTATATTGTACCATAGCCAATGATGGTCATGGTTGTCATC
>Ga0209208_10012169_pt1 | contig 10939 bp, 8 predicted proteins | sample S1TSphfallax_3_FD_187694 | JGI IMG/M metagenome (GOLD analysis project Ga0209208, IMG submission 187694) | Host-associated microbial communities from peat moss isolated from Minnesota, USA - S1T2_Fd - Sphagnum fallax MG (SPAdes) (version 2) | ecosystem: Host-associated > Plants > Peat moss >... | reverse complement strand
TTGATTGAAAAATCTAACAATAATATAAAATCTTGTTGTATTTTTCCTTGAGAATTCACTTGCATAAGATAAGAGGTTCCTCTCTCTTCACTTGATGTTTGTGCATTTTGAGATTGTAAAATTCTTTTATTTTGATCTCTTGGGAATTGGCTTCTTCTTCACTTGTTTTTCCCCCTTTGTTTGGTTTCACAATCTCTTTCCTTTCATCTACTCTAGATCTCAACACTTTTTATGCATCAACATTTGATCATAAGGTATATACTACATTGAAGGTTGATCGGTTTAATCATTGGTTAATAATCAACCCTTGGTCAACCTAATTACTCCGATCAATCACCAACCGTTGTTCAGTGATGAGCCATGCTTCCACTAATCGCTTAGTCACCGATTTAAAAACCATCACTTATGTACCCAAAACCAAACACCTATTCATTCATCTATATTCAAAATCTTCATTTCTTAATTTTGGATATTTAAATTAAGGCAATATATCAAAAATCTATATTTCAATTAAGAAAATATATCAAAAATCTATATTTCAATTAAGGAAATATTTCAAAATCTATATTTCAATTTAAGGATATGCAAAGATCAATAGCCAATTAGTTAGTAAGAAGTTCTCATGTAGAAATGAAGTCAAAAGTGGGTGACCTTACCAAATGGAAATTGACCCTTGTATGCATTACAATAAAAGGTGTCCTTGTGCATCGGATGATTTCACTAGATTTTGAGTGAGTTCATTGGTTCAAGTGAACATGACCTAGTGAGGATGCAATGAATTCACTAGTTTAATGAACAGGAATGACTAAATTGCACCCACATTTTGTAGTAGTGATGAGAATTGGCACAACTATCTTAAAGTTGTCAGGTTTCAGGGGTGGAAATAGTCCAAATGTGAGAAAGCAATTTGGTAAAGCACTTCTTCTTGTCTTGTCTTCATTGTCTTGACTTCTTTCTCTCCCTTATAGGAAGAAGAAGAGACCGAGTTTTGGAGACTAGAAAATTGAGAAAATGGCAGGCTATGATGATGCTCCTCACATAGCTGTTTGTGTAGGGTACAAGGCTTCTTTCTTCCCCAAGGCCTGGCCAAAGTGAAAGCCCAGCATCCCACAAAGCCCACCAGCTAGCTCGAGAACATGTTTGTCAAATTAATTAATTTTGAAGATTCCATGCTCCAAACAAAAAAAAAACTTAAACATTCCAAAAGAATATAGACTCTATTTTCATTCACTTTCTTTTTTTCTCTTTGAAATATTTGTAGAATTTTTATAAAAAAATTCTACTAATAAAATATAATTATAGTGTGGAAGCTGCCAAGGAAACTATGGTTAGTAGGTAAGTTAGATAAAATATGTGGATGGATGGATGGTTGATACCATAGGTAACCACTATAGTTAGCTCTGGGACAGTAAGGCAATGAAAAAGTGTTTCCTGTCCACAGTTCATCCATCCATGCCCTGGTGGGTGCTCTCTCTCTCTGTCTGCTTCTGCATTCCTGGCGGAATGGCGCCGGCGGACGTTTGCCCCGGCACTGACTCACTCGGCCCCGCACGTTTGCAAATCCTTCTTCTTCTCGCGTGCGTGCGCAAGTCGACACACATGCGACGACTACACCATGACGATGGCCTACCCGTGTCGCATTGTCTGCATTTGCCGACACTTGCTAATGAGCAAGCTGCAAAAACCCGACGTTCTCGGGACTCGCTTCCCGAGACGCGCGGACGGCCCACACTCCACGACTAGTCGAAGCGCGACAAATCGCTTTGTTTTTTTCCCCCCATTTCCTTGTGCGTCAAGCTTCTTTCTTCGATGGGGTCAGGACTCAGGAACCTGTCAAACGCTAATTGATGTAGCTAGCTAGCTACCACCACGAGGCAAAAGTGTGCACCGCGATGAGAGAGAGAGAGAGAGAGAAACCTTCGCAAGTGCATCCGGGCTTTTGCGACGGCTCCGGAGCCAAAAGTGGCTATACGACCAACAGGAACATTTAGCCAGATTTATGGCTAAAACTTATTTTTGGGCTACATACTTGGAACTATTTAATGAAATCTGGCTACATTTCTTAAATTTTGGTCTTATTTTGACTATTGGAAATTTTAAAAAAGCACTTGCTTTTCGTAGTACTTTTAATTTTTTAATATAGTTTTCTGGCTATATATATATAGCCAGCAAAAAAAGGGATTCTCGGGGTGGAGTTTTCCTAGTGGCTGGCTTTGAATTAGTGTCCCCACAAGGGGATTTTCTTTAATAATAAATTTAATAAATAATTTCGGTTGATAGCCAAATTGGTGATCATCTAAAGGAAGATGTGGAAAAACTGGCTATCATCCCTTTATGTCAGATTAATGCAACAAATCTGACAAAATCATAAATCATAAATCTAAAATTTTTAATCGTATATTTTTCCACTACAACTGAAAACCAATTGTAGAAATATGGCGATTATTATTATTATTATTATCCCTGATTTTGGCGATTGAAAAACTTCCAAAATCACCTAATTTTCGAATGTTGTTTAATTTTTTAATTTCGCTTTTTGGTGAGATTTCGCCAGAAAAATTGTTTTTTTTAAAATAAAGAAAAAAAAAAAAGGCAAGGCTGCTCCCGACACTCGCCGCTTTTCTTCCGTTCCTTCTCCTTCAAGTTCGTTCTCCTGCGCACGTTACCGCTAATCACTGTAATTAAGCACTAACTAATGTAATTAAGCACTAATTACTGTAGGTAAGCACTAATTACTGTAATTAAGCACTAACTAGACTTTAGGCCCCGGATTAATTAAGATTCTTCTGTCGTTGATTAGTGCGCTAATCATGGAGATTGTCTCGGGATTTGCACCGCTGCGAAGAAGATGGGCGTGGAAGCTTCTTCGCCTCTCTCTCTCTCTCTCTCGCCCTCGTTTGCTTCCCTCCTGCTGGTAATAAATCCTCGCACATTCTCAGTTTGATTTTATGTGTTCGGCTCTGGGATTTGGAATCCAAAACTGTAGTACTAGTAGCAGTAGCTCAGCTCGAATCGGCGGCTTTTTGGAGGAGAATTTTGGTTTGCAGAGGAGCATCAAGGGTTTGAGAGAGCTGAGCTCGGTTCTGTGCTTTGTTTGAGAATTTGTAGAGAGAGAGAGAAAGTATGGGGATGGATATGGCATTGTTGTGGTCATTACTGGGTTTCTTTTCTCTCGTCCGTGGTTTCCTACCTCAAGAGCTCACTGACATGCTTGAGAAATGGTGGAATGCATTGCTTCGACCTGCCAACCCTTATTCTTATTTCCATATCCCTGATGATGGAATCTCTGGCGTCACTAATGACCTCTACCGCGTGGTGCAGCTGTACCTGATAGCTGCCAACTTGTGTAGTGCTGCAGACGAGCTTGTTCTCTCTCGAGACGAGAATGAAGAAAGCATCACTTACAATCTTGCAGGTAGGAGGAATACTTCACGATCCTTTTCAGAGCAAATCAGGTCACTACTTCTTTAAACAAATTTGGTAAATTCTTTGTTGTCAATTTGTGCACAATGCAAGCAGACCTTGGCATGTTTACAGTCATGGATCAGCAGGGAAATCAGAGTTTTCAGACCGACCTTTGTGTAGGTTTTGGGTTTAGTTGCAAGAAGTCTCCAGTTCCTTTGTCTTTCCAGCTTAGACTCACTGCCAAAAGATTTCATTGTTGTCAATTTGTGCATGCAAAAGTATTGATAACCTGGGTGCATGCTTACAGTCATGGCTCAGAGGAATCAGAGTTTTTTTCTGACTTTAGTGTTGGTTCAGGGTTTAGTTGCAAGAAGTCTCCAGTTCCTACTGTTTTTCCAGCTTAGACTCAATGCTGAAAGATGTCATTGTTGTCAATTTGTGCTGCACATATTGATCTTGATCTAGATGCATGCATGCTTACAGTCACGGTTCAGAGAAATCAAAGTTTTTTCTGACCTTATTGTCGGTTTAGGGTGTAGTATGCTGAAGGATATGTGAACTCAAAAAGACTGGTTGGTTCTTCTTGGGTCCCTTTTTTCAGGAGTTATGGTGCACAAAACATGTCAGATGTCACAGGTAGATTTGAATTTTGAACTTTTGTGAAGAACTAAACATTTGTTGAACAACATGGAATATAACTTTGCTTGCTTGCTTGCTTGCAGGTGATCAGAGTGTGGTGGATACTTTTGAGGGTGTGAAAGTGTGGTGGACTCACTCAACGAAAAAAGTAGGAAAAGATGATGAGCAACGTGAAGATAATAAGTACACACTTAAGATGTACAGGAAGAATAAGGATTTTGTGATGAATTCCTATCTTCCTCACGTTATTGCCAATGCCATGGAGCATAAACGGCAGGTTCAAGAACTGTTTCTTTTCAGCAACAGGTCGCACCGATGGGACTGCCATACTTTCAAGCATCCCTCAACCTTCGATACTCTAGCAATGGATCCTTGTGTCAAGTCACGTGTCAAGAGTGACTTGCAAGCTTTCATGGCAGGCCAAACATTTTTCCATAAGGTTGGTCGGGCATGGAAACGTGGATATTTGCTTTTTGGCCCTCCTGGGACGGGAAAATCAAGCATGATTGCTGCCATGGCCAACTACTTGAAGTACAATATCTATGATCTAGAACTCACCCAGGTTTGTAAACCTTCTTCTTGCAACCCTGGATTGCACTTAAATGTACATGTGAGGGTCTGGTGTCTACGTTATGTAAGTCAAGTAGATGGTAAATCCTTCAAAGTGAACTAGATCTTGTGCAAATTGTGGTGTCCTAAGTGGAATGATGACACTGTGGTCATGTTGAGGGGTTGACTTTTCATCTACCCATCAGCTCATTTCTGTATGTGCAGAGTGGGGTTTGAAATCAAGTCCATTTTGGTACTGTTCTTCTACCTTGTTGTGTTGTGTGGAGGGTTTGCAATTTGCAACAGTTGATGGTCTGACATTTGAACTGCTTCATGAATGCAGGTCGAAGATAACAGCACTTTGAAGGACCTACTGGTGAACACAACCAGTAAATCAATAATTGTCATTGAAGACATTGATTGCTCTCTTGAGCTCTCTGGGCAGCGGACACAACAGGTACCTTCTCCAGGTGAAAATCCAAAGGCTCCATTGGAAAGTAAGGTTACTTTATCTGGTCTCTTGAACTTTACAGATGGGCTATGGTCATGCTGTGGTGATGAGCGCATCATTATCTTTACCACAAACCATATTGAGAAGCTAGACCCTGCTTTGCTGCGTCCAGGCCGAATGGATATGCACATCCACATGTCCTACTGCTGCTTTGAAACATTTAAAGTTCTGTCTGCAAACTATCTGTCAGTCAATAGCCATCCATTGTACAGTTCTGTGCAAAGCTTACTAGAAGGTGGGGTTCTCATTACCCCTGCACAGGTGACTGAGGTATTGTTTGGAAACAAAGATGATCCTGATGTTGCATTAGAAAAACTCATTAGTCACATGGAAGAGATAGCACAGGAGGATGCCAAGAAGACTGGAAAGGATGCAGAGCTGAAAGCTGTGGATGTTCTCATGAAGGAGAATGTTGAAAAGGATTTGAAGGAGAATAGGGAGGAGCCCAGAAAAGAGACCCATGTGGACCAAGGGAAGGAGGGAAAAATGGAGAATGGTTGGGATGTGAAGAAGGAAAATGTTGACATCCTGAAGGAGATTGTTGATACTTTGAAGGAGAATGGAGTAAGTCTGGACAAGATGGTAGATGCTTTTGCAAAAGCTCTTCCAGAATCCACTTTTTGCAAACAGAATGGATTGGCCATGGCTTTACAAGTGTAGGAGAAATTTGTGTGGATGTGCATTTGCAAGGGGTTAAGGTAGTGGTAATTCCAGTCGTACCAGCCCCTACACCTTCACTATCTGCACCAATTTTTGCTGAAGGAGATGAGGTTTCCTTCTAGCTTTGATAAAAACCTTCAAGCATAGCTTCTTGAGTGGTGTACCAGTAACAGTGAACTGGCTTGTTGAGTGCAGATATAGTGGGTCACTAAGAATACAGTGACAACAAGCTTCTTAAGACACAAAAATTCAACCTCAGAACAATTTGTTTACATCGATAGTCCTTGTGGTACACTACTGCAAAGTTGATTCTCACCATATGTGGCTACTTTTTTGCTGCCAAATGGTTGAGTGAACAAGAGGCGTAGGAAAAAGTCCTTAGAACCTGCAGTTAGGATAGTGGACCAAGAAGAGTCTCTTGGGAGAGAGCACAAACTGCAGAGTTAGGAGTTGTAAAATGGCCAGTAAGGTAATACAAAGGTATGAAATTTCTGATTGAAGTTCACCTCAAAACAAAGAGGCTACTTTGTAACAAAGATTCCATGGAATTAAGGTCTATCCTTTTTGGAAGGTGTCACATTCCTGTGGCTGGTGAGCTTTCAATGTGAAGATGAAGAGGAAGTGTTGTGTTGTTATTGATGTTTGGTGGTGATGGTGGTCCTTAGGGGCATGCTATTCTCTTAAGGTGGTATACAAGAAGGATGGGTGAGTGGGGCAGGAAGCTTTCTGAAGTTGATGAAGCACCCAAGGGCCCATTGGTAGGTACTCCATCAACACTTCATTACCATATGAAATTATTTATTAACAATGCTCTTGATCTCCATTTTATTTTATTTTATAATTTATTATTATTATTTTATTTTTGAGTATCTCAAATATGAAGCACAATTGTGGAGTCCACCACCAAATTCCCACCACCCCCATCCCCCATGGCCCCCACACTTATGTTGTTGCAACTTGAGTCTCCAACCTAGTAGTTTTAGGTTGGCTAGGAGCTTCATGCCAATTTCATGATTTGTATTAGAGTTTGCATCACATATATAGGACACCCCCACCTTTCTCATTACAAATTGTATATCAAGCTCAAGAAGATAAAAGCTTCATACACTCACTCACTCTAGGAGAGACCTAAACCCTCTTTTTTCTATTTTTTGGTTTTCTTTGTCTGAACTCCCAAATCCTTGGGGGAAAAGAATTGGGCAACCCAAGTTTGTAATAGGGTTTTATTATAACACAAAATAATTTATTACTCATTTTCTATTTTATTTTATTTTATTTTATTTTCAAATTAAAAAAGTTGGTGTCCTATTTTGCAAAACGATCTCATAGTTTTGTTGACATATTTCATTATTAATGGAAACATAGGATTTTAGTATAATAGAAATTGAGAGAAAATGTGTGTCTTGCATTAAGAGAAAATGTTCAAAACTCCAATCTATATATATATAAGAGCGCATCAACCCACACCCAATTTGTGGGTGTTTTAGTCTTGACTAATCATATGTCTAAGCATCCAAATTAGTGTGCAAGTTATTTTCCGCATCCCCATCAATTCACAATCGATTTTAGCATTCTTATTGTAGTGATGATGATCATGAAAACCACACTTGTAATAATAACAAGTGTATTACATTCTAAGTTCCATAGTCAAATGTTGATGATGATATGTTTGCAAAAGGTCTAGAACATCATGTTGTTGTTGTTGTTTGTTGTTTAGCTACAAAAATTGTGTCTATACCGTAGTCTTGGCAAGCTAAAGTTTTGCAATGAATGAATGTTCAGTGGCGTGTTTGAATACTGGGTACCTACATTACATGTGAAGGAATTATTATTGCAGAAACTTCTCTTTTGTGATTCCTTGCAAAACATCCACTATTGCAAAGAATTCTTGGGAAAAAAAAATTCCCTCTCTCTCTCTCTCTCTCACACACACACACACACACTCATTCTTGAGAACCTCACATTTGTGAGAATCTCACGTTCTTGTTGAGAATTTTTCAGTCTCTCTCACATTCTTGACAACCTCACATTTGTGAGAATCCCACATTCTTGTTGAGAATTTTTCACTCTCTCTCTCACATTCTTGAGAACCTCACATTTGTGAGTATCTCACATTCTTGTTGAGAAATTTTCCAGTTTTTCTCACATTCTTGAGAACCTCACATTCTTCTTGAGAATTTTTCACTCTCTCTCTCACATTCTTGGGAACCTCACATTTGTGAGAATCTCACATTCTTCTTGAGAAATTTTCCAGTCTTTCTCACATTCTTGAGAACCGCACATTCTTCTTGAGAATTTTTCACTCTCTCTCTCACATTCTTGGGAACCTCACATTTGTGAGAATCTCACATTCTTCTTGAGAATTTTTCCAGTCTTTCTCACATTCTTGAGAACCTCATATTTGTGAGAATCTCACATTCTTATTGAGATTCTCTCTCTCTCTCTCTCTCTCTGTGACATTTTTGTTGAGAATTTTTCCAGTCTTTCTCACATTCTTCCTCCAGAGTTTTCCAGTTACCTATTTGTTGAGAATTTGTTTGAACAAGTTGGGATTTGGAGAACTTGAGAGCGAGAGAGAGGGGGAGGGAAGGAGGTAGTGATTCAGGATACCCATTTGGGGGAGGAAGAAGATTTCAAAACTGGCAAAGTTTTGCCAAAAAGGCAAAAAAAAAGGTAAAAAATCTCAAATTTTCAATAAAAAAAAATTTTCATTGGCATTTGTGATTAAGGCATTTGTCTTTTCTCGGTCTCTTCGGATTTTGAGTTTGTAACCATAAGTATATAGAAGTTTGATTTGTATTTCATATATGGTTTGTAGCCAGATTTGGCTATATCTTTTTAGGGACAATTGCCATTATTTGTATATCTTCATGGATGATCACCACTTAAGCAGTTAGTTACATTAAAAACATAAAATTCCTATTTGGGGGTGAAAAGTTCTGGAACCAGTGGTTAACTGATGGTTAACCACTGGTTCCAAACAGGGTTACTTGGAACTGGAGGTTCTCAATAAGCATTCAAAGAACCGCCTAACTCTGGTTAAAAAGAGGCTGGTGAGCAGGTGGGTGGTAACCCATGTGTTGAGTTCTCTGTCCCTGGACCCTGACTTCAGGTATTGTCAACAGCTTGTCAGGTAGGTAGGTAGGTAGGTAGGTAGGGAGGTAGGTAGGAGGAGCTTGAGAACAGCTTCTTCTGTGTGAGGAGGAAGCTTGAGAATTTTGTGTGTGATGATCAGAAGCATGGGTATTGTTGCAAATGAAGAAGGAGGAGGAGGAGGAGGAAGAGGAGGAGAACAAAAGGAAATTGTTTTTGAGAGCTTGCTACCAATGTACCCATTTGTACCAGGATGCACAATCCCAGAATATGTGTTCAAAGATGTGGAGAAATTCTCGGAGAGAGTGGCAGTGGTGGATGCTGCTCAGGGTGGTGATGGAAGACAATACACATATGGCCAAGTACACACTCTGGTAAGGAAGTTTGCTGCAGGTTTGAAGCGAGAATTCGGGATTCGGAAAGGGGATGTGGTGTTGGTTTTGTTGCCCAATGTGGCGGAGTACTCCATCTTCTTCCTGGGCATCATCTCAGCTGGTGCCATCTTCAGTGGCTCCAATCCTGCTTTCCATGCTAGTGAGATCCAGAAACAAGTCTTGGCCTCTGATGCCAAGCTCATCCTCACCAGCAACAGCTTGCTGCACAAAGTCAAGGATTGTTGCCATGTACCCATTGTGGTCACAGGAGAAGAAGAAGGCTCTTCTGCTGCTCATCATGGTGATCAAGAACTTGCTGCTGCTGCAGCTCATTCTGTCAAGAAGCTGTTTGAAGCAGCAGATGGGATTGAGGGAGACCAACATGAGGAGGATGTGGTGAGTATGGAAGATGAGGATGTTTGTGCAATGCCATTCTCATCAGGCACAACTGGGGTGTCCAAGGGAGTGATGATCACACATAGGAACATTGTCTCCAACCTTACTCAGACTCTCGCAGATTTGGAGAGAATTTCATTTGCAGACACAGCCAAGGATGGAGACTTGGTGGTGTTGGGACTCATGCCCTTCTTCCACATTTATGGTATCTCTGGAATTCTGTGTGCAACCATGCGTCTCAAGGGCAGAGTCATTGTCATGCCCAGGTATACAGAAGTGTATACTCTTCTGCTTCATGTGTCTTCTTCTTCTTCTTCTTCCTTCAGAAAGAATGTTATAATGGTTGTTTCTTGTAAACTGTTGCTGGATGATTGTGAAGGAGGGCTGAAGAAGAAAGGACTCTTGTCTGAGAATCTGATGATGAGTGTGTCTCTTTGGGTGTGTCTGTGTGTCTGTGTCATCAGATTCCGTTTGCAGGAATTCATGTTCATGTGTGTCATTGTGTGTGATCAGATTCAGTTTGCGGGAATTCATGGAAGTGCTGTTGAAGTACGGGATCACATTTGCTCCTATAGTACCTCCCATCATTCTGCAGCTTGTCAAGAGCCCTGTGGTTGATGAATTCAACCTTAGCAGATTGAGACTGATGGCAGTGCTGTCAGCTGCTGCACCTCTCAGCACTGATCTTCAGATGGCTTTTGAGGCCAAGTTTCCAGGGGTGGATGTCCAAAGGGTACACAATCAAATCCTTCTCCCTCCCCCACCCCCTGCAATTCTCTCACGAATTTTTTTGACAAGAGTTCATGATTGCTGTTGTCCACCAATCTGTCAAGCAAGTTTCCATTAAGCCTTCCTGAGATTCAGGAGCAAGAAATGTTGCAAGGAAATAATTAGGGGTTCCACTGTTGTTGAGCTCCAAAACAAACTCTTAGAAATGTTGGGCTTGGAATCAAAGTCTTAGAATCTTGAGCTTCAAATCAAAGGGTCTTAGACTGGTGAGCTTTGAATCAAGGGTCTTAGAATGTTGAGCTTGGAATCACAAATTCTTTGTAACAAACATGAATGAATTGTGGTGGTGCAGGCATATGGTTTGACAGAGCACAGTTGTGTGACACTATCACACTGTGGGCCTGGACACACACGAGTACATGCAAAGCCAGGTTCTGTGGGGTTCATACTTCCTGGCACACATCTCAAGTTTGTTGACACTGACACAGGCTCATCTTTGCCTGCCAATACAGTCGGTGAACTTTGTTGTCGTGGTACCCCTACCATGAAAGGTCAGAAATCCTCTTCTTCTTCTTCTTCTTCT
>Ga0209208_10012168_pt1 | contig 10939 bp, 6 predicted proteins | sample S1TSphfallax_3_FD_187694 | JGI IMG/M metagenome (GOLD analysis project Ga0209208, IMG submission 187694) | Host-associated microbial communities from peat moss isolated from Minnesota, USA - S1T2_Fd - Sphagnum fallax MG (SPAdes) (version 2) | ecosystem: Host-associated > Plants > Peat moss >... | reverse complement strand
TTAACCTTAAATATGGTGACTAATTGACAATGTTCAAGAGGAGTTACATTTGATGAAGTGAGATTTTATTTTTTAATTTCAAATTTTGTGTCATATAGCTCATATTTGAAATTTGGAAAAATTAAAAGAATGTTGAAGGAAATTAATTTGCATTATTCAGAAGGTTTACATAGGTTTGTTTTCTAAAAGCCAAGTGCATGAAAGTTTAGATGTTGAAATTTTAATTCCAAGATTTTTTCTAAAAGATTAGCAAAATAATATTGGATGAAACATGTGAAAAAGTTTGTAATCATATTACAAAATTTTATTAATTGAAATAATTTGAATATATATTTTGATTATGTTTTGAACTCTTGTACAATTATGCATTGGACATTGTCCAGTCAAATTCAAAGGAATAGACCCATTATATATATTTTTTGTTTATGTATTTGTGTCCATACATCAATAATGCACCACTATAATGGATATTATGGATACTATTGTATTATGGATCTTCATTTCTTTGAGTTACCAAATGAATGCTATCCCTTACATTGGTGATTTAGACTCGTATTATTAAAAAGAAGAAGGTATGTATATAATGGTGATGGTCAAAGACAATGAGTATAAAGAATATTTTAATGTATTATATAACATATAGAATTAAGTTGTACATGGTATTTGATTGGTCAGAATATAAGATAAAATTTTCAATTATTGACATTACATGTATATCCAAGAAAGGTTGTTTAGGTTATTTGACCAATCATGGTAGAAGATACCAACCATACAGAATCAAGGATGAAGGATAATTTCAATTTTTGAGATTAAATAAATTTAGATGGACATGGTTGTTTAGCACATTCAATTGATCAAGGTATATTATGATATATAATAAAAAAGAATAAAAAATTATTTGTCTTGATAATAAATTTAGATACAACTTTATGCTCATAAAAAAAGAACTACCAAAAAAAGAAACTAAACATTTTTCCCTCACAAAAAAGGGTGAATAACTTAAAGCCCCATAAAATCCCCCATAACCAGATTATATTCGTCACACTAATAAAATCATCAATATAGATCAAAGTTCATTAGTTTGTTTAGTTGCCTTATGTTGTTCAATAAGCAAAAGAGGGGTATAAAACCTAGATATGGTGTAAACAAGGGATCAAATGTGTCTAAAGAGAGTATGGCAAATGGTTCCATGTCATTGGTTAGAAATTACCAGTGGGAAGTGTTGTGTGCATTTGTGGTATATGTATGGGAAGAATTAAAAGTAATTTGATGGTTCCATCCATCACTGTCAGATAATGTTCATCCAAAACTGAATGGGTATGCAATGCTATGAACATATATCTTATGAACCTTGATATCAACATGTATATATAGTGACTCTAGTATCAATAATTATGCCCCCATTGATGATGCTGCTTGATTTCATGTAATGTTACACAAACACAAAAAGCGTACCAAAAATCCAAAAAGAGCTAGTTCAAAAATGAACAAACAAAAAAAGCATGATATTTCAATAAAATTGTCACCTCATCTTTCACAATGTTCCAAAGGATTTGAGGAGGCATACTAGAGGAGTATCAAGGATTGATGCTAGGGGAAATGGGCACATGAATCCTTAGTATTGAGTACTAGCCTGGTATCATACTTCGGAGAATAGACTAATGTGGTATTCACCAAGCATTTGGAAATTAATATTGAGTGTATTATGGTATCAAGGGGAATATCTGGACATTTGATATTAGGCTAGCTAGTATGGTATTCATTGTTGATACCAATATTCATACCCAGAGCTGACAAATATACTGGGTTGATAACCTACCTATTGGTTATTGAATTTTCAAAATTTATTAACTTAACTGGAATGATTGGAATGATTGGAGATAGGTTATCAATTCTAAAACCTTTCACATGTTTATGATAGAAAATAAAAAAACAGAAAATTAAAATTAACAACTTAAAATATATATTACCTACCATACCTAGTCAGTATAACTAACAGTTTTGGGTATTTGAGAATCGACCCATATGCATAAATGATAGTTGTCAAAATATGTTAATTAAATTGAAAACCAACAATTGATTGAACTTTCATGTATATAAACTACTTGGGCTCTGCATTGCTATGCACTACGAATGATGATGAGATGATGAAAAAAGGAAATAACAATTAAGTTTCATTTGAATGAAAATATTTAATGACATTGCATGCAACTTTATTCAATCCAAATTTAATTGACTTTAATTCAAATCCCTGAATTGAATTCAAAAACATTGAATGGAATTCAAATCCATTGGAATTGGATTTGAATTCAATTTAATTTGAAGAGGTGAGATAAAAATCGATGCAAAAAGTATTGAAAATTTGCTTCCCATTTCCCACATTTGTGATTATGGTGTTGAAAAAAAGGTTTGTTGTGAAAAAACACAAACACATATTTGAGAATGCATCTTTTCATTCCATTTAGAGGAAATTTCATATCAAAATCTATTTTGGTAGGATGAAATAGTGTAGGATCCTATATTGGTGCCCCCTAAACTAATGGGTGTGGGGATTAATGTTTTTGGATTTTGGTGTTCCCACGTGTTCCCAATGCGTTCCACAATGGTTCTCAATGTTGTTTCACACAAACTTCCCCCAATGTGTTCCTCAAGATGTTCCCAGTAGAACCACACTTTATCCCATAAGTTTTTCTTGAAGTTGAAGTTTCATATATATAGACTATAGAGGTGGGCCAAAAGGGACCCTACCTGTATTTTATTATGTGGGAGTGCCCAATATTTAAAGATAAGTTGTGACAAACAATCAAAGTGGTTCCTTCCAAAAAAAAGGTTGAGGCACCCCATCTACCAAATGTGAGCCAGCATCTAAACTGGTACCATGGTAAAATCCCCAGCCTAAACCAGGGTTCCATGTAAACCAGGGTTGTTTTTTCCAAATTCTTCAAGTAGTTCCTCTGGCTATGATCCCCAGCATTAAATGAGGACTCTTAGGTTTTTTCAAAATCTTGCTTTGGACTGGCGACGTCCTTGAATAGAGTGCCTAAATGTGGCCACTTTTGGTAGTTTTCCCTCAATATATGGCGAATGTCACCCAAAAAAAAATCTCAAAAAAATCATGTGTAAGATTCACAGCTCCCTTTCGTTTTGGTGCCAAGTGGCGAAATTTCTCCAAAGAAAAAAAAAACTAATCTAAACAATACAAATACCATACAAAATATGGTCTATGAGTCCAAATTAAACAATTCCCCAGCTGAATATAGCCATTAAGAAGCCTCACTTGAGGAGGAAGTTTGTATCAGGGATTTTATTTGTAGTGAAATTTCCCCACTTGTGACTGAAAAAAGAATGAACTGTGTCCAGTAATTCTAAAGGATTTGTTCAGAAAAATGACCCAAAGTCGCCATATTTCCAGGGAAAAAATATGGAATTTGCCATATTTAGATCATAGGTTGTTGTATGTGACCAGTATATATAGCAAGGTTTGAAAACAATTCTACTTTTGTCTCTGACCTCTAGCCAAATTGGGCTAAGTCTTCCTGTGCACCCACCTCACAAAATTGGAAAAACAAACCCTGGAAGGTACAGGTGCTTTATTCACCAGCTTTTAAAAAATTACTGGTAAATTTTCTTTTACCAAAAGAAAATTCAAATTGAAAATGAAAAATGAAAAAAATTTAAGAGAAAGTAAAGGAAAAACCACCAGACTGTTTTCCACTTGGGATTCAAGTAGGCAGCTTAAAATATGAGAGGATATCTCATTTACAGCCTAATTTGGCTAAATTGTCTTGTGGATGATCCACATTTTGGCTATATCACAAATTGACACAATAACACTGCTGTTCACCCTGGCCCACCTTCACCATGAGCAGACCTGGACAACCCAGAACGGACAAAAAGTCACCCAATCCTGCCAAGACTGTTGCTGATGATTGCTTACATATTGGGTGTACTCTAATTGTCAGAATAAGATGAATCGTCTAGTAGGCGATTTTAATTTCAAAATTTCAGTCTTAGTAAGCAAATCACGGTTTTGAAGAGTCACAAGAGTATTATGCTCACATTGCACTCAAAGTTCCTCATGACAGAAAAAATGTATTAACAGAAGAAATCTAGCAAGTTATAGAGTTTGGAACCTCTCAAGTTTAGATACACATTTTAGCTAGTCTGCTGGAAAATCCATCTAAAATGGCATGCCTGCCCACTCAACTCTAAATTGGAAAGTTTGTGAACCAGCTCCAAATCCAAAATCTCCCATCACAACTCTCATCACATCAATTTAAGGGTTCTTCCAATACTTTTGGTTCTCCAATGATTTGTACTTGAAACTCACTGAAAGGCCTTTGTGGATCCTCTGTCAGACATCCTTCACATGAGACACACGTTGTTGCAAGTAGAATAGAAGGGAAATGTGTTGATGATTGCTGCTTACAAAATATCTGTTTGTTTTTTAGCAGACTGATAATTTCCTTGTCACTTACTCACAACGTTAGAGAAACTGTATCTTAAACCTTATCTATATACTCTCAATGATTGGTGCCTATTCCCAAGGAACCTAAACCCAGGACCTCAAATGAATGGCTTCTGACTTTTCTTTCTTCTGTGTCTATATCACACCTACTCATATCAATTTTTGTGCAGCAACCACATTCACTAAAGGAGCAATCCATAATTCAGTATCATCTATCCACTTCCTGCCAAGACTCTCTCTCAGGAGTCTAGACTGTAAAAATATAATTTGTCAAGCTGCATAACTACATCATGGGATGCAATTTACTTATTTTTCATTCAATTTTGTGATGTTGGTTGAGTGGCAAATGTCCATAAGTATATTTACGCCAAATTTGGTGATAATCCAAATATGAAAGTAAAAAATCTTAAGCATCTTTTCAATGTAATATTCACCTGTATTCCTCTCCACTTAGATCATTGAGGATTGCAGTTGGCTTGTCAAGTTCGTGTGTTGGGTCCATACTCATGTCAGCAAACTTGACTATGGTATAATAATATTGAGTGTCTACATCTTAAGTAAATGCTATCCATGTCAAATGTGTAGGGTACAGACCTCAACCGCTGGCTTTACCAGAAATGAGCCACTATGCTGACTTTTTATTTTATTTATTCCTGTGATAAACAGTGGGTACTGGGTGGGTATTGCAGGAAATGTTCAGCCAAGCAAATTGTGGGGCATTGAAAAGAATGGAGTGCCCACCACAACCGGCATTCCAGTTTTAAAAATGCCCCCCATGACTAGTGGAAGAAACAAATAAAATGCACTATAAGGTGCTCTCCAATTACACTAAAACAATTGGCATAGGTGTTTATGAATGTTGGCTGGTTCTCACTTTCCTGTGAGAACCTTTATGAGTTTCAAGTCGATTCTCAAAATAAAAACTTATGGCATTCTCAATGGTGATACCTATTATGAAAACCTGACTGATGAAATTGACTCAATGAGAACCTGAAAGGGTATAAGAAAATCAGTGCTGGTTTTCCGTTAGGTTTTTAGGTTTAGGCTTTAGGGTAGATAGGCGAAGGAGCAAACATTTAAGAACTCAAAGAAGGTTGAATCCTCACACATTGTTCCTCTGGTGCTTTTGTAGCACAAAGAACATTTGTAGCCCTCCAACAAGCATTCTAACACCTTGAAAATTGTTGAATTGGATAAAGGAGTGGGGGAGGATATGAGGTGTTTGGTCATGGGTGAACTAAAATAGATTAGGATTTTGAGCTTCAAATCTTAGATTGTTAAATCTTTCCTTTGGAAATACAAGAAATTTTGTAAAGCTGTAGTTGGCAGAACCCATCAGGTTTTAAATCACTCTAAAAGGACTAAAAATGATGAAAATATGGGGTGAAAACTAGAGAGGGGTCTAAAACTATTTTTTCAAATTTTTGAGACAACTATCATTCATCCTCTTCCTTTGTTTTATGTGTTGCTCCTTTACTTATGATGATCAAAGAACATTTGTAACCGTTTAGTTTGCCTGTCCTCAATGACACAAAAGTCACTCAATTTGGTTAAGGAAAGAAAAAAATATTGAAAAATGTTTTGAATGATATGTACATGTTCAATGATGGGTGTTTTTACCCTAGGTAGTAGGTGTTGGGTTTAGGCTTAATGTGAATTTTTATTTTTCTAATTAAAACAATGGAATTGTCTTTGATAACCAAGTTATGAGAACCATCTTTGAAAATTGCTGGTTCAAAAATTTATGAGAACACGTTCTATTTTTTTCAAAGTTCTGAAACCTGAACAATTTTCTAACCTTGAAATTTTAAATTTTTCTTAGAACCTTACAGGTTCTTTAAAACAGTCCTAAGAACCAGTCAGTTCTCTCAAAATAAAATAAAATGAGAATCACCCAACACTGGTCTTTATGCATTATATATAGGAGTGAAAGTTCCAATGACTATCTTCTTAGTCGGTTTAAATTACCATTCTTTTGGTGGGTACAACTTAACTTAAAAACCCAAAGGTCCCAAACTTTGCAAATCCATCCAATAACAGTTGACTGAGTATTAGTACCTAATAATAACCTGCAATAACTAGATTCCGTCCCAAGTAACAAATTACACAAAACATCACATTTGCCATTTGTCGATTCAAATGTTTCAACTTTCCACCAGTGTGTTTTTTTCAATTTTGTGGTATAGCAGGAGTTGTGATCGTGCATGGATGAATTAGCCAAATCTGGCTATAAATAACAACTTAAAGTTAAAAACACATCCTTCTATATTGTAATTATGTACATGAGCTTGATGATGTAGAAATTGAATTTTTTTTTCTTAAAATTTATATTTTTGATTATCAGAAACCTCAATCAATGCTTTTTTGTTTTTCATTTTTTGAAAGAAATCACTGGGTTCTTTTTCAGTGTAATCATTTTCAAAATGTCTAAAACAAGTGCTTTTGTGGTTTCATAGTTGTCAAATTTTGATGTTTTTGGTTGAAAAATTACCAGATTTCTCTATTGGGTTGTAGCATGTAGCAAAAATGTGAAGGATGGGTAAATGTTTTTCTTTCGTATCCAGTTTATAGCCAAATTTGGTTAAACCTTCTTTTGAATGATTGGCACATCAGCTGTGTTAAAAAATGAAAAGAAAACACACTCATCACCACCTGAAAGAAATCCGCCAGAAAAAAATACATGTGGACTTTTAACTACGCCAATTGTCGCATTTACACAGCTCAGACTATAGTTGCGTTCAGCGATTTTTTGGGTGTGAAATTTCGCCTAAAGCAAAAAACAAAGAAAGAAGAGAATTCTCGACCACCAATATTCCCATCTTTTCTGAAAAAACTCGCAAAATGTCCAAAGAAAATGTGGAAAATGTTTCGCCACAAATTGGACTTTGGTTATAGTTTGGTGGCATTTTTATTAGACCAGTGCTTTTTTTGGTGGAAAATTTCCCAGCTTGGTGATTTTTTTTTTCCAGTCAGAAAGTGAAAAAAACTTGAAAATTCGATGATTTTTAGGGAGTTTCTTGCCATTTTCAAAATAAATATAATTAAATTAACCACATGTAGACCTTGGCACTTCCTGGGTCACCACTTGTAGCAGCACTCTTGTAAAAATGCTATAGCCCACCTAGGACAGTTGCCATTTAATGCTGGGGATCCATCCTTGCCAGTGGACCTACTTGAGGGAATTTGAAAAACAAGAAAAACAAAACCCTGATTTAGATAGGTTGTAAAAACCAGTGGTAAATTAGGGCTAAATCCCCATGTGGGATGCTAGCCCATGATGCAACATCAAAAAACTTGAAATAACATGACTACTTAGTTGGGCTACATCAAGTAGGCTAGTAGGTTGTGCCTAACCTGTAAGTAATATAGTTTGATCCCGCATAAATGAGATGGTTGTCTTAATAGTATAAATAGGATCTCTCCATACGTCCATTGTCCACCCACAAATAGTTAGCTGAGTTTCATACTTGCAATTTTCAAGGGCTCCAGAGTCAATGCTGGGAAACCCTAATTATAGTTCATTGTATATTCATAGCTAATAATTGGCACTTTATTTGCTCCACCTGGGAAAGGATGGAGAGACTCCCCAACTATGGAATGAGTTTTCATTTATCCTCACATTTTTTGAGGAATGTTCACTAAGTCTTGGAGTTAAGTGTGAGTTCATTTTCTGGGTACCCATTTCATGGAGCTCCTCTTTCCTTATTTGGTCTATTGCTGGTTTGGAGCAGTGTTGGGCGGTTATGGACCAGTGATGGCCAAAAACTGATTTTAAACCTGGGTAACGTGTTGGGTCCAGTATGAAATTTGATGAGAACCACTAAAATATTATCCGACTTCTTAGTTTAGCTTTGCAAATACTTAATAATACCTTGTTGGTCTGGTATCAATTTTAAAACCATTATTACCCTGGCTACATCTGGGGTGAAACTTGCGTTCTAGGCAGGTAGGTTATCCCTAGGGCCAAATCCCTAAGCCTCTTTCTCACCAGCAACTAGAAGCCTAGGAGCCCACCCAGAAAAAATAAAATAGAAAAGAAAACCTAAAACCTAAAACCTACCTTGACATCAAACAAAGTGGTTTCACGGTTGGGTATTTTACAAAATTGACAGACCTGTGTGAAACCAGAAACGGAAAGGAAAGGTCCTATCAAACTAAAAACAAATCCTTGAACTGGAAAGTGGGGTTCTTTCAAAATTTTAATTAAAAAAAAAGCTGAAACTGGGGACCGGAGGTTCTCACTGGTAAGAAAAGTAAGGAACCACCAACATTATTGCATTGGGTTTGAACTTGGCATTGAGCCAGTCGTGGAGAACTTTCCAAGAACATTAAATTCTATTTTTCAACTAGCCTACTGTTGGTGCTTTGAACTTGCCATTTATGAAGAAGGTGGCTGGACTGCATTGTTGCAAGCGTGCACCAAAATGGTATTACTTGACTTTTTACTCTATCATCTCTGTTGTCGCGAGTAGTACTGCAGCTGCTGTTATTGTCGATGATGGACAGATGAGCAGCATCGACACTGTTGTGAAGACGACGTGCAGGTCACGAGCTTGTCAGTACTCATTAACCGTCTACTCCTAGCTGTGATGTCAGTCTTGAGATCCTTAAGTACGCTACTCTTGTTGGCGTTTTCATGTGCTTGTTCGACACTCACTTTCTAGTCTACTAGACTCTAGCTCCCCCCCTCAGCATCATGTCGGGGCAGCTAGCTAGCTAGCTGGCGAAGTAGCTACTTCGCAATGCTTCAATCAAGATTCCTAGGTTGCAGATTCCTTTGATGAATCCTTGTTTCAAATCCCTGGGTTTGATTAAAAGAAGTAAAATAACATTGTGGGGCCATCATGAGATCCGCAATAATTTAATTACGAATACCATTCAGTCTCGAACTGGAAGTCTTCGTGACTGTCACATGTGCAGTTGTTCTATGGTTTGATGAAATCTGCTGTGTTCTAGTCTGTTTTTGGAACCCGCTGAGGGGGTAAATCAGCAGCGGGAAAATCCGTGTTTGAATTAAGCATTAATCCAAAGATGATCAAAGCTTGTTAACCACCGATTTGATCCACATGAAGGAATGATCCGAGTACTAAACTTACAAGATTCGAGATACCCAGTGGACAACATTTGAATTTTCGCTGCAAGCTGCTGGCTGCATCACGAATTTTCCACAAGAGATATGTACATGGGAGATCATCAGTACACTGGACTCACAAATCTAGTTATATTGCATCTGTCGATTTCCAGAAGGTTTCTAATTATAACAGGTCTTCTCCAATCATTTTGGTTCACTACTGGAGCTTTATGGGGTGCCTCAGTCTTGTAGACTAGGTAATAATAATTTGTGGCGTTTAACAACTGCCATGGGTGGACAGTAGCAAGTACTCGTGGGTGCAGTCACAATAGCAGGAGTCAAAACAATTGTAACCAGCACTTGCTTAATTTTTCATATTTTAAATAAATCCTGTTTGCACCCGAGTCACACATCCCGTTGGAGTGTTGTTGACCATATTCTAGACGAAAAGCAGCAGCTGGACTGCAGGTCGCGAGTAATTATTGCAGATGATTTGTACTTAGAGTCGATCAACGCAACAAGTGTGCAGCTAGCTAGCTGCCATGAATATCGAGGGATTTCCGGGGGTTGCTGAACATGATTGTCGACATATAGCAAGTAGTAAATTCCAAAGTCCAAGAGAGCGGGCGGAAGCTTCGGTGGGTCACCAACAACAAGACACAGCTGCTTACGGTCCACCAAAGGCGAAGCTTGTGACCGTCGAGTGCGGCGACGTCATTAGCAGCTGGTGTATGTGTGTGTCCATGACAATGCCAGAAAAATAGTACTCGGGGGCCCAAGAGCATCTCTCACTGATTACTTCACACAATTGCAAAATAAGTTTCTTATCTTTTGTGGATGAGGCCGTAGCTGCTGTGAGAATCGATCAAGAGTTTTCGGGTGCCCAGTGTATTATATATGAGCTCCTTAATCATCTTCCTGTAAGACACACTACAGCTCTCGATCTAGTTCACGTTGTCATTCATGAGACGGACTCGGGCGGAGAATCGCCAGCTTAGATAGACGAACCAGCTTGCATCAATAAGCTCTGTAACCGTTTGAGAATCGATCATTATTGCTGGAAAAAAGAGGTCTAGATATCGAGATTTATCTGTGTGGTTCAATTCGCCTTTAGCTAGGTTTCTGGTTTCATGAGAGAGATGGCTCGTAGTAGCGGATCGCGGAAGATGTCGACCTTTTACTTGCTTTTCTCCGGAATGGCAGTACTTCTCTTGGCGTCATGGCCAGGCTTGGTTGTATCCTCCCGGCCAACTGCCGACGATTCTGTAAAGGCGGGAAATCATGAAGCGGTGAAGAAAGATTTTCTAAATTGGGTGGACAAAGTGGGCGAAGCCCACCAAGCTCACGTGCAAAGCGGCACGGTCCGAATTCCGTACCGCGATCCGGATCAAATCCTGCTT
>Ga0209208_10012167_pt1 | contig 10940 bp, 6 predicted proteins | sample S1TSphfallax_3_FD_187694 | JGI IMG/M metagenome (GOLD analysis project Ga0209208, IMG submission 187694) | Host-associated microbial communities from peat moss isolated from Minnesota, USA - S1T2_Fd - Sphagnum fallax MG (SPAdes) (version 2) | ecosystem: Host-associated > Plants > Peat moss >... | reverse complement strand
CCTCACTAGGTAAGTGGGTATACACCCAGGTTGATAACCAGCAGGTATATTCCGTATCAGACTCTAATAACCACACAACACTGCTATCTACCTACATATAAAACCCTACTCCCTTATAGAATGCATTACCAAGGTGATTTAGAAACATCAGATACTAACTCAGTTGAGGTTCACCCACAAGTGACTCGTATGGGGCATCCAGTGGATGGTGCACTGGTGGGTGCTGGTTCACTCTGGCCATGTCATGATAGCTCAAGTCATGATGCAACAGGACTAAAAAATGCTGTACTCCCTTCTGAGTATGCAATTTATATGTGTACTCAAGGTTAATGTACAAATATGTCAAGAACATGCTGTGTAGCCCTAACCCTAGAAAATTCTGCCTTAGCCGGCGGTACTAAGTACTTAGTTGGTAGAATGTTATATGTCAATCCACAGACACACCACATGGCACCCTACGTATCCAACCTATCTCATATCTCCAGCATGTTTCTTACACCAGAGCAATGGTTTTTTTTGTGGCAAATTTTCACCATTTCGAGAAAAAGAATATTCTGTCACAAATTCCATGATTTCAAAGAAAATCCAAAAAAAAAAATTCAAACAAATTGCCCCAATTGGCTACAATATGAAAGGATGCTTAAGATTTTCTACTTTCATATTTTGAAGGGATATTCTGAAGGGATGCACGATTCAGGGGGTAAATCAGATTGATCTGCTGCTGCATCTTGCAAGCCTGCATTTCATGTGGTTAGAAAGTTGAAATTTTAGGTCTATATATGCAATCCAGTTTAACAGACTAGCTTCTAAAATGGCAAATTTCGTATTAAGACACTCATGTCATGATGCCATTCGAACTGAATCGACCACTGCTATGCACATTGAATGAAAGGATGTGCAGCAGTGTCCTTGAATAGTAAGAAGTCTACTATCTGCTCCAGTTATATAAAGTAGCATACGTCCATTAGTACGCGCGACGGTCATCCCGTGGCTTCGTGTTGATCACGATCTAGCAGTCCGAAATGGCGATAATGCAGTACAAGATGATTCCTGCGTATATTATGGTTATGATTAGCTTGCGTGCTGTTATTAGACCCATTATCGAAATTTGATCAAAAGTTAGGGGCACTGATCTAGTCCGACGCGAACTTCTATCTGCACACTTAACCTGGAGCTCTAATTATTCGCATAGACATTAGAGAAGAGAGATCTTGGAAGCTTCGATGCTGACTTAGATGTGAACTAGTACTCGCATCATGAGAGTCAAGACCGACTTGCAACGATTTCCAAGAGACAGCTATCGCCGATCGTCAAGGCTCTAAACCAATCAAGAAATTTATATTTCTTATATAGTCTTCTTCCAGCTTCATATGCGCAACTTGCAGATCTGGACATATTTACTCGGGGAGGTTGTTCTCGGCGAGGTTATTTGAAGTATATTTTCATAATCCTATTTATATTGAAGTGAATTAAAATTTTATTTTCTTTCATTAAGTTGCACTAGTGATCATTCACAAGGAGATTTAGCCAAAATCCTACTTGCTTGAACAATGGGTAGAAACAAGCCGAAATATTAGTTTTCTCAACAAAATAAAGACAATGATGAAAATTCGCCAAAAGAAAAAAGCACGCTGAGTTGCACCCTATATTTTGTTGCACATAATTTGGAAAAAAGTGGAAGTAACAAGTAACCTCCCCTGGCATACGCAGCGGTCATAGCTAGCGATTAAGATAGTACTGAGCTGACTTTCAAGTAGATCTCAAATCTGGTAAATTGGAAAGCAATTTCTTCTCTCACTCGACTCTTCTTCCAAAGTTCTGCTTTAGGACTTTTCATGATCTTGGGGGAAGACTTTCAATGATTTTATCAGCTTGTTTGTATATCTTTTGTTTAGTACGGCATGAACACGTCCACCTGCACTTGTCAACCCTAGTAGCTAGTGATCAATCAGATGCTGTTTACCGGCTCGATTAGACAATAGAAAAAACTGAGTCTCTTTTCAGCTGGCACAGAACTTCATTGCAATTTGACATTTCTTGTAATTTTGTATCGATCGTGCTGATCATCGGGTAACAAATTAGGTTTTGCTAAAATTGGGTTCAGAGGGGGAAAAAAAGTCGTTTGACGTGGTACATAAGCTAGGGTTGACTTCTGAAAGATTTGAAGTTTTAAACTTCGACGTGCTTACTTCAGGAGGAACACAAACTGTTTTTGCAATTATCTGAAGATTTGACGAGTGGCTGTAACCTGGCAGCTTCAAATCAATTTGACTTCTAGAACCCATCTATGATCTGTAGACAAGTTTTTGAGGAATGAAGGTAGGTTCAAATGGATCATCTGGCCTCCATAGGTTATATTCTTCGACGGTACCTTCACTACTATCCTACTGAAGACCCTTGAAGACTAGTTTCCGAGATTGCCCAAGTAAGCAAGCTCACAGCAATACTAGATTTCAGTTCCGAGAGAACAGTCTAGTGATATACGATGAGTTGATTTTCCTCGAGTATGTTGTGCCCTAGATAATCCACTCCTGGCTGCTGTAGCTGGTAAACTGAGTCGAAACCCTGAGTCGTCCAAACTGGAGAAGATGACAACTGAATGTAACCTGGCGTGCTCTGACACCAGGATCCAAGGGTCAGAGCTTTCCCAAAATATCTAGAGTGAAAATATGAGTCCAGAGTCGTCGACCGTGATCGGCTGGCTACCATTGCTCGGTCGGTTTGCTTTCGTCATCATTTTACAAATCGGATATGAACAAATGACTTTCGAATAGCTCCACTTGCTTCTAGCAGCGACAAAAGCTTGGACTTTTAAGTAGACCCCCAGTTCACCAATCTCTGTTGTTTCTCTGGAGCTCTAGGGATTTCTTGTGCATCTCAGGGGTCGGGGGAATTCGATCCGCAAGAAAAAAATTCATGCTACCTGGGAAGATCTGATCTGCACATGATTAGGAAGTTAAATGCTGATGATGATGCCTCAAGTACTGACGCACTTCCTCTGAATCCATCGCAATCTAGACGCGGATTAACGGTGCAAAGGACATAGGCCATGCCAGTGACTGCCCTTCCCAGATTAGGGTTTAGAGTTGTCAACCGAGCCCATCTGCCAAGTGGTAGGCTTGGCTGATGGCCGCAGTTGACAACCCTAAACCCTAAGTTGAGAACCCTAAGAACCTAGGGCTAGGTTCTCAACTTAGGGTCAAGGGGTTGGTTGCCCCTCGCTAGGGATCCCCTCACCAAACATGATCTCGGGAATTGGTTTTCCACGACCTTCATTGGTCCTCCCCCCCTCTACTCTCAGTGGCATCTTCCGTGGAATGGCAACTTCCGTGATCATTAAGAGTGCCATAAAAAAGAATTGACTTGACTGTTTGTGATTTGTCAATCACAATGATTGGCCCTGAAGGTGAAATTTAGATAGTCTCACACTTTACACTGTTCCATTGTTCATGTTTGGGTAAGGGTCAAAGGGGGAATAGTAAATATTATACTAATTTAGTCTAGAGGTGATTTTACTGTCGTGCAATGGAGATGTTCTGCATCCCAACCTAACAATAGTGGTATATTGAAGAACAAAAGACATACACAATAAAAGAATCCAAGGTTTAAAAACATATCCAGGGTCCACTTCTTGATGGTTTTCATATCAAGTTTTTTTGCTTGCAGCCCCCACTCACATGATGTTTTACTTATAAGAATGCACAATATAGCCTGTCCTAATCATATGAGATTTGATATGCCTTCTTTTAACCTCGTGCCAGTGAGGATAGCTAACAAATACTCTCAGAGCATTCATCATATAATTTATTTGAGTTACAATTCACATCATGAATAATACCTGTAGGTCATTAAGTTGAGACTAACTAGATTGAACAGGGAGAAAAACTTAGATTTTTTTTACAATCTTGATGCTTAGCATCTATGTAACTTAGAATTGAAGATCATGCTTTCTTGATGCTTAGTATATATATAATTTATAGCTGGACAGAGCTTTTATAGGACATGTGTCCAAGCTCATTTCCTCACTAATTTCCTCCTCTTGTACATAATGTTTTACATCATTTCACCTACTAACTCATAACATGTTTACGTGAACGAGCACAGACACTAGTTCCATGTTAAAAGCCCTAACTTTTTGGTTGCTTCTAAATGTCAGGCTGCGTTAAGATTCAATCAGGCTCTCCAAGTTAACATTTCATGAGTTACAGATAGCCAAGTTTAAAGGTAATGTAGTGGACAGAGTGAACCAGCAGCACCCACAAGTGCAGCATGAAGATGGATGGTATCTGCATGGTTTTTTCCTCCAATTTTGTGGTAGGTGAACTTGCTATGGTCTACAAGACGAATGAGCCAAATGTGGCTAGCCGTCAGAGAGGAAAGTACAAATTTCTTTTGGAATCCTGCTTTGTTTTAGCAATCTCCAGAAGCCAATTTTGTCTAAATATGGCAAACTGAGACTTGTTTTGTCAGAATGCCCTGACATTGGTGGATTTTTTCCCAAAAAGTCCTTTGGACCCTGTGCACTACATTTTATTTTGTTGCCAGCATGCCAAATTTCGCCCCCAAAGAAAAACACTAGGTAGGCGGACAAGAACTAAAATTTCCTTATATTAATGGATCTCAATATTTAGCCATGTATGAACCATCCATAGGTATCTATCTACCTTCTAGTCATTAAAGTGCCCTACTTACATACATACATAGGTAGGTGCAAGTTAAGTTCCACAAGGTGGAAGTAGGAGGATTTCCAATGGATGGTGCACTAATGCTGGGTCACATAATCTCTACACTATAAAATGTTCAGTAGTCTAGGGATTATGTTCAACCTAGCACCCATTGGTGCATGGTCAATTGGACATCCATTGTGACTTAGTTGTGGATAAACCACAACAAAGTCACCAAGGTTCCACCTTGGTGACCTATCTTGTTTAAACCCTCCTAGTTCCCTCTGACACTACCTAGGTGAATGAGCCAGTATTGTAGGTAAGAAGTTAGAATGTAAGTGGTTTCTATGTAAGTAGATATGGCACCCGGTGGCTACTAAGTAACTTGTAGATCTATACATTACATGTATGGTTAGTGCCAATGCTGGGCATCTATTTACTTTATTGATGAAGAATCTGGGGTTGTAGTTCTAAAACATAAATTAGAATTATCTTGATTCTGGTTCCACACATAAATGAAATTAGGAATCCAGTTCCAGATTTGGTTCTTTAAAAAATCAATTCCAATTATGAAAACTACACCTAACTCTAGTTCATTCGATTGGCAATTAACTAGTAGATAACCCTCAGTTCTAATAACTTTTTTTTCAAAAATCTTTATGGTTTTAATTTTGTCACATATAAGTAGAAAGAGGAATTTATTTTCAATTGTAGTTACACACAAATAGAACCAGGAATCCAATTTTAGGTCTGATTCCTTACGGAAACTAAATCAAGTTCAAAATCCTATTGTGACTCAAAAAGTTCAGGGGCACAAACAAGATTAAACAAGCCAATGGTGTTATTTTTAAAAAAGATTGCATGTCTTTTTGTCCTAATGTTTTTTTTCATACAAATAAATTTTTGAATAATTCTTTTTGTAGATTGTGATGAAAAATGCATATAATTGTTGAGATAAATAACATATTTTTTGTTTGTATGTTAGACTAAATATGAATTTAAAAAAAAATCGATTCCTTGTAAATTTTGTGTTTCATTTTTTAAAATGATAATAATTTCAAATCATAATTAAACATTGAATTTTTTGTTTAATTTATGTTTTCCTGTATAATAAACTATAACTCTTTTTAAAACATCATGTACATTATACCCCATTAATGTGCGGTAAAAAACTTTTGAAATTTTTTAATTCTGAAAAGTTTTTTGAATTTTTAAAGTTTTAGAGTTTCACATATTTTTGGGTATGAATGATTTTTGAATGTGTGTAATAAGTTTTTACTTTTTTAGAAAAAAAACTCATCAATTTTTTTTTATTATATGAGTCCTTTTCATAGTCTAACACAATAATGTCAAAATTTAAATTTAAAATTTTATCAAATGAATTTTTGGTTTGAATTTTTTGACACTCGTATAGATGAGAAAAGACCAACTTGCCATGATTGGCATGATTTTAAATGTTAAAACATAAATATTTTTTCAATCTTGACTGTTTTCAAAACTGATCTGACATCTTTTGTAGGCCAAGTTCCAATTTTACTTTTACTCAAAAACACTAATTTAGTTTAATTTTATTTATTTAATATAATAAAATTGAAATAAGTTTTGTAAATGAATTTGAGGGAAAACATTATTAACATCTATTTATGAACAAATAATTATTGTCAAATATCATTTGATGGTCTTCAAATCAAAGTTTCTCTTCAAATTTTTTAAAAGGAAAGGACTCAATTGTTCCTTTAAAAATTAAATAAACAGCACAGGTCCACCAACAATTCCTATTTGCAAAAGAATGTACCAACTAATCACCAGGGTTCGCTCTGGCCACTTAGAACCTTGACCGAATTGGGAACTGCCAAAGCAGGTCTTATTAGAACCTTCAAAGGAGACCACCTGAGAACATAACATACAGGAGGGGCTAAAGTAGGAGCTGAATTATTTAGGGCAAGCCATTGAAATTTGAGAGAGGCCTGCACTAGGTATTTCTAAAGTTTTCCATTCTTAGAGTGGTGGCCTCCAATGTCAGCTGACCAGGGAAGGGGCAAAAGCGAAGAAACAACAGACAAAAGAGCCGCTGCAGCTGGCATGGAGAAAGTGAACACCAAAACTTTCTAACATAGTGAGCTTGTTCCGTAGCTCCAATTGTGGATACAACCCACTAGCTGACTTTGCTCATCACGAAAGAACCCATCTGAAGAAAATATATTGGACTTCATTATTGCAGCTGATGCAGCTGCAATGTATTTCTTCGAATCCGCTCAAGTAAACCCCGGATTACTACAATAGGTTTGCAGCTGGAAAAACCTAGATTGACTTTTGTTTCAAGGAGATGACTAGATTTTCGATCAAGCTTTAAAACTGTGTAAGTTTTTCTTTATTTTTTTGGTAAAAATTATTTCCACCCCTCGGCCAGCTGCACTAGATCAGCGTGTTGGAAAAAGGGAGTCAACGTTCGTGTGCACCTGTGTATTCATCTGGATCCGCGAGTATATAAGAAGGTACCGTGCAAACACATATTCACCAAGTCGTACAGTACTACGTTCTTCTTTTCAAGACTTTCGATTTCGAGGATACTAGTTAAGCTGCACCAGTACTAGTGTTTGTACTAGCTCGTACACAGATGTAGAGATCAGAGAACGGAGCCACTAGCAATCTGAGTGCGCCAAGCTTTTATGTGTGTGCAAACTTCGTTATATATTTTTCCAGTATCTAGAAGACAGTGTCGATCTCATTACAACCTTTCATACGTCCAGCTAGCTAGTCACGAGTCAGACTCGCAAGACTCTAGCTAGTCGTCCTCCAGCAAAGATGGGAAAGATGCAAGCCTCGGTTCATATGCAGGTTAGATCACTTCCAGTGATTCTATCGTTGGTGGTAGCTGTGACGACTCTGATGGTGATCAGCGGAGGACGTTCTGTGGAAGCCCAATTGGTGAACAACTTTTACGCGACTCACGGATGCCCGAACGCCGAGAACCTAATCACATCCGTTGTCACCTCTGCAATCAACTCTAACAAGGCGAACGCTCCCGGGCTCCTCCGAATGCACTTCCACGACTGTTTTGTTCGTGTATGCATGCCACCGGAAATAAACACTCCTAGAATTTCTTCTCCAGGCATCGAGTTTCCTTATCAACTTAAATTTCTTTTCTGCAGAGTTTTGTAGCTAAGGAATATTGAAGTCGGAGAAAATTAAGATCACAAGTTGTTGGTTTGCAGGGTTGCGACGGATCGGTGCTCATCGACTCGCCATCGGAAAAGGATGCTATACCCAATCAGACTCTTCACGGGTTCGAAGTCATAGACGCCGCGAAAGCTGCAGTGGAGAAAGCGTGCCCTGGAATTGTGTCATGCGCTGACATCCTGGCCTTAGCCGCCCAAATCAGTGTGAAAATTGTACGTCTTCTTCGCATGATCAGAGTACTCCAGACGTAATTAAATTAGATACAAATCAAGACTTCGGTTCCCAATTGCACGTCCGTTGTTGACGTCTTTTTGTTGTTTTTCGATTTCATTTCCATCGTGATCGGCAGAGTCGATATAATATTATAGCAGCTTATGAATTCTAGATCAGCATGATTCCCTGAAGTTATGTTATACCACTTCACATGAGTAATTACTAAGTGTTTTGTCATATGTCGAACTACGTCGTCATGCACTGCTGCAGTCCTCTGGAGGAAGGATCACTTGGAAGGTACCTACAGGCCGCAGGGATGGACTCGTGTCGTCAGCTGCAGATCCCCTAACCTTCCTGCCTGGTCCCAATTCGAATGTGGCCACGCTCACATCGAAATTTGCCACAGCGGGTCTTTCTGTGCCGCAAATGGTCGCTCTTTCAGGTAATTACCACATCAATGCATGGATCTCGCTGATCACATGATGAACACTGTAGCAATCTGCAACTTTAGATTCTGTCGATCATGTCCAACGAACTCATGAATCATGTACACTAGGACCTGAAGCTCATGCACACTTAGACCAGCTCCACCACGCTCAGTATGTGTGTGGCCTTGCATCAGTATGTCTCACATCTAAGATTAGTTATTTTACATTTTCTCAATCTCACCCATAACATTGAAATTGGGAGTTCAAAAGGTGGGAAACTGCTAATAGCAACCCATGACCTCGACCATTCAAACAATCTAGCCAATCAACAGCAGGTGTTAGATCCTGCTGTGCCTTATGGCAACCTCAGCATCACGTGAAAAAATGTTGGGCCAAACCCATTTTGCTGAGCCAAATCGGCATGTTTTGACTTCCCTTCATCCAAAATGTAGTGTACAGTGTGCTATGATAGAGTTGCTCTTACAAGTTCAGTACTCATTTGAATTCGAACTCATATTGCATAGTGTATGTTCATGTGACATGCAGGTGCTCACAGCATTGGGGTCGCGCATTGTAGTGCGTTTGCGAACCGTCTGTCGCCAACAGTAGACCCAACACTGAACCCGGCATTCGCTGCGTCGCTAAAACAGCAGTGTCCGGCGGGGAGCAACAACGTAGTGAACCTAGACGTCACCACGCCTACCAGGCTCGACCAGGTGTACTACACCAACTTGAAGGCCAACAAAGGACTTCTGACATCCGACCAAGTGCTTGAAACGGATCCATCCACTTCCGGACTCGTGACTGCCAACTCCAATTTCAACACCTTCGCCACCAACTTCCGGAGTGCCATGCTTGCCATGGGCAACATCAATGTGCTCACCGGCACTGCAGGCCAGATTAGATTGAACTGCCGGAAGTTCAACTAGCAGCTGCCCCCAGGAATTTGATTAAAATTCCCTAGATAATTTGTATTCCAGGGAATTTTAATCAAATCTGCAGCTGCAAGTTATGATCAAATTTCCTAGTTGAATTTTAATCAAATCTGCTGTAATACCAGCTAGGGCCCTGATCCACATACACCCAGAAAAATCATGCATCCCAATACAATTTTCAACCTACGGACGTGCTTTTGAAAACTTGGGAGACACCCATCTTCTCTCTCAGAAGGTGACGCCCTACTAAGAGAATGTGTTCTTATATATATTTTGGGGAAATGGTCAAATTCCCCCCATACTATTTCATTAACTTAATTAGGGGTGCTTAAGCTTTAGAATCACCCATGATCCTAGTATGTTATTTTCAGCAGAAGCTGGGTGCTAAGCTTCAGTGGAACACCCATGATAGATCTAGCATTGATTTTCCTTGCCTCCTTAATTATCAGGTAAACGTTCAAGGAGACAAGTTTCATAGACTGGGATGTGTGTGTGTGTGTGTGTGTTGCACTTGTTACACAATTTAATGCAAACTATTTGTAGTTTGCAGACTATCAATTGTGCACCCATATATAATTGGGGTGTGTGTGTGTATGTGTAACTTTGCATGATTTAATTTATGAAGCCATTTCAGTTTGCAAAACATCGAAATTTATGAGTTTGATCTATTGATTACAACTTGCAATTAGTTCATTGACGTCTTTAAATGATTACATCCCCATTTTCTCCTGCAGAGACCAATATTCATGAACAAGTTGGAGGTTATTATTAATGTGGATTTCCTGAAATTTTCATGAAAAAATGTATGTACTCTGAAACAATTAAGAAACCCATGTATGCATGGGCTAAATCAGTGCTTCCCTGGCTGCTGATCTGCCACTCAAACCCTTGCGTTAAAAGTTTCTTAAACCTGTTTTGTTACCTGGGGATTTGCAAATGGAATTTTTTCTGAAACCCTGAACTTTCAAATCCCAACATCTCTGGAAAGCAAAAACCCACAAAACATTTGATAACCCATTCTTAAGCTCTTGACTTGATTTATATAATAAAATTGATGATGTATGTCTGTCTGAGGATTTCACAGCCACTTACAAACCTATCCTTCTCCCTTCCCTAGATTGTATACAAACTCATTCGTCCCTCCCAACCTGGACTTGGCAAAATATTTGGAGTGTATGAACACAGATGTACCCAATTTCCCTGCCTTGTAACAAAGATAATAATTTATACTCATACCAAAAGAAAATGCAATTAAACATCCCGGCTTATTAGCATCATTATTGTGTTTGTGATAACTCTAATGATCAGCCACAAAAGGACATCTTTTTATTCCTTCAATTGACGATGGCTGCTTCAACACAAGTCTTCAGCTTCCTTCATATATACTAGTGGGTGCCCGTGACCTTCGGCCACTGTGAAGTCCCCCGGTTTCTTTAAACTTGGTTCATGTTTTAGTTTTTTTTTTAACTTTTAACTTTTTTTTTTTCTTTTTAATGTATTTTCTATTTTTATTATTATTT
>Ga0209208_10012166_pt1 | contig 10940 bp, 3 predicted proteins | sample S1TSphfallax_3_FD_187694 | JGI IMG/M metagenome (GOLD analysis project Ga0209208, IMG submission 187694) | Host-associated microbial communities from peat moss isolated from Minnesota, USA - S1T2_Fd - Sphagnum fallax MG (SPAdes) (version 2) | ecosystem: Host-associated > Plants > Peat moss >... | reverse complement strand
ACAACTGGAGGGTACGTTTAATATCAAAGCCCTGCCAGAATGCTGTCTGATTCTTATCAGTCTAGGAACTGTGTATTATCATGGCACACCTTAACTTTCAAGACAGAGTGATTCCAGTTATCATTCAGTCTATGTTTCTTGATTGAGTGCTAGCCAACATCACATTGAATCTTCCATTTGCTTCTGGAAATGTGAAGGAAACTCATGATGCAAATTCTGTAGAATTGTTTGCCCTAAGTTTTGAGCAGACTATTGTGCACTTTTGTAAAGTCATAGGAGTCAAATGGTGTGGTTGGTTTCCTTGGAATCTTCCCATCTGCAGGAGGCAATGCATGGCTCTTGAGGTTCAAGTTTGTGTGATTGCATTTGTATCACATCCTATGCTCTGCTACTACAGATTTTCTTAAGGTGTAGTCAACTCTGACAACTATGGGTCTGCTCTGTTATACTTTAGCCATGAGCTGCTGCTGTTCGAGGCGCTTCGTGAGGGACTGGAAGAGGAACTGGACAGAGACCCCACTGTATGTGTCATTGGTGAGGATGTTGGCCACTATGGTGGCTCTTACAAGGTCACTAAGGGTTTTGCAGAAAAGTTTGGGGACTGGAGACTTCTAGATACACCTATTTGTGAGAACTCTTTTACTGGCATGGCCATTGGAGCTGCTATGACAGGTCTACGGCCAGTTATTGAAGGTATGAACATGGGCTTTCTGCTTCTGGCCTACAACCAGATTGCAAACAACTGTGGCATGCTTCATTACACATCAGGAGGCCAATTTACAATCCCTGTGGTTATCAGGGGACCTGGAGGGGTGGGCAGACAATTGGGTGCTGAACACTCTCAGCGCCTAGAGTCTTACTTCCAATCTGTACCTGGGCTACAAATGGTTGCCTGTTCAACTCCATACAATGCCAAGGGTCTGATGAAGGCTGCTATACGAAGTGAAAACCCTGTGATTTTGTTTGAACATGTGCTGTTGTACAATTTGAAGGAGAAAATTCCTGATGAGGAATACATATGCTGCCTGGAGGAGGCTGAGCTTGTTCGGCCTGGGGAGGACATTACCATCCTGACATATTCCCGGATGCGTTACCATGTTACCCAGGTGTGTCATTGATTCTCTGGCTTTGCACTTTATACTGTTGCTAATGCAGTAATATCTGCTGTAGCTTGATGAGATTCAGGATTATAGAATAACACACTACAGTATAAACTGAACAATTCAAAATTTAGGCAATCATTTCTGACTCAGGTATGCACATGTGCTAGTCCTTTGTGTAAAAATCTTGTATCACTTGAAATGCTGAAATTATTTTCCACTTGCAGGCTGCCAAGACCCTGGTGAACAAGGGATATGACCCAGAGATCATTGATATCCGTTCATTGAAGCCATTTGACATGTATACCATAGGCCAGTCAGTGAAAAAGACACACAGAGTTCTGATTGTGGAGGAGTGCATGCGAACAGGAGGCATTGGGGCCAGTCTAAGAGCTGCAATCATGGAGAACTTTTTTGATGAATTGGATGCCCCTATTGGTTGCCTCTCATCACAGGATGTACCAACCCCCTATTCTGGTCCTTTGGAGGAGCTGACCGTAGTTCAACCTCCCCAGATTGTTGCAGCTGTGGAACAGCTTTGCATGAGAGGATGATACAAAAAACAGATGCCTGATGAGAATAATGTTTTAGTATAAGTCTCAGGGCACTCAGGTACTCTCTCCACTGCACTAAAGATTTGAAAGACCATCTAAGAAGAGGACAGACTACCTTTTCACGCATATCTGTGCCATTACTGTGTAAGAGTTGTTCAGTTGTTCAGTGCGGGGGAACCTTTATTGAGTTGGTGTCCAAAAGTATTGTTAGGTCCACACCATTTTGCATCAGCAGTCACTTTTGTTGCAAGAGTTTTCCTGGGTTAGGTTTAGTAGATATCTAGCTCATCTACCAACTTCCACATTTTTACCATTGAGCAACAGACCCCAATTACAGAAAATTGCAGCACCTGTGATCTGGATTTGGCTTTAGTTGCCTACTTGTGCTGTCTGTTTGAGGCAATGGTTTTCTGCAGTCCACAGACTTTTAATATATTGAGCTATATGGCACAGGCCTTGGACAGAGGCTTTCTACTGCAAAAAAGCTTTGAACCTGTTTGTATGGACACTGGGATGTTTGGGGACAGATACTAATACCCATATGAGCTTGTTGGGTTTTGGAGGGGGGGTGGTGCTGGGTTGTGTGTTTGTGGTGTGTGGGGTTCACTGTTGTCTCTTTCATAGGGCTTTTCTTTTCCATGCAGCTTGTATCTCAAAGTCAGCATGTTTACTAAACTTCTGCAGCTTGTTAAAATAATCAATGGAGATCAAAGACCAATTGACTGCCCTCTGGGGAGCAAGAATAGTGGCAGGACATATGTTCCAAGAAGCGGAGGACAACAGGTAAGGTCTGTAACCAACCTTTGAAATGAAGATATATGACTTGTAAACCATCCCAAATCTATCCTAAATATGTATACCTACACAAAGGCTTCTAGTGATACTTAGCGTAGTTTTACAATGGACTACCAAATTCACTATGGTTTGCTTTTGGAGGTATACTACTTTTTTGATTGATGTGTTGTGGTTGTTTTACTTCTTCACAAAATTTTGGCATGTACACTCGAATCTTTTTAACAGTAAAATCAATGTTCAGAATTGCCTATGCTTCTGACTTTAAACTTGAAAATGAAAATATCATCATGCATACTATCTTCATGAACATAAATCAAATATCAAATCACAAAATAAAAAATATTTTTTCTTGAATTCTTTCGAGGAATATAATCAAAGGTTTCAAGGGTTGCAATGCCCAACATGAGTATTTCTTTATGAAGTTCAAATTAACACGGAGTTTTTGAAAATGGCGTTTGTTCCTAAAAGGCTCAAGGCTCACTAAGGACACCATTTGAAATGCAAAAACTTTTTTGTGTTAAGACTGAAAATGAACATGAATTATATTACGAATTGATGGTAGTTGGTGAAAATTTAAAACAAACTTAACATTTTGAATCATATTATACCAATATGGTGTGGCTTAGGATGCAATGAAAGATGTTAGATATTTAAGATAGAAATCCATGGCACAAAAAGAACATGACACACCATGCACAATGATTAAACTTAAGGTGGCTGGCATAGTTTGTAATGAAAGTGGGGAGATGAACTTAAAGGCTTTGGCATTAGGTTCCTAGGAGATTGATTAAAGATAATAGATGGAGGTGATTATGTTAAATAGGGCTTGGTAAAAACATTTTAAGTTTGTGGTAGTAGATGTTGAAAGGTTCAATTGTCCATTGTATTATTGATATTTGGGTAGGATACTTTTGAGAATGAGTATAGTTTAGCAAATGAAAATAAAATTAATTAATGTTGTTCATGTGACATTAAGTGTGTAGATTAAAATAGGTACTTGAAATAGTAATATCAATGATGGAATTTTCCATCTAGTTAATCATTAATGAAACGTCATTATCTTGGGTTATGAAAAAGTAGAACACAATGAGTGTTTCATTCCTATTAGAACATGATATTGTTTTTGTCCATCTAGTGTCATGTTATCCCTTGTTTTTGACCAAATATTTCTAAATTCCATAACTAATTACTAGTTTACTAAACTTCAAATTGAAAATAGCCAATAAATAAGGATATAAGACACATACAAGAATTTGCAAAATTCATATGTTTATAAATCAGGCATTTAGATTCATTCCTACAAATGTGATTTTTGGCATGACTACCTTATACCTTTCAAATTTGGGATTATTGTGAATCCAAGGAATTATAGATGAAGCCATGACAAGTACAACTAAAGCGAGTGTGAAGATTTAAGGTTTTGTTTGCCAATTGAGTCTTTATTTATATAATTGGAACATAAGAAATTAGCACAACATTGACATGCTTTTTTACAATGATTAATGAGAAAAGAAATGTTGCATAGTACTACTAAGTCATCACATGCCAACCAATCTCCCTTTTTGCTCACCATCAGATCCCAAATTTTCTTAGCCCACTCCTTTTCAATGTCCCCAATCCCAAAGCATATATCATAGTCCCTTAGTGGCTTTTGCACAAATTATATTATTTTTAGAATGCTAAAATTTTCAAAAAATATATTTTTTGAAAACAAATTTATGTGAAGAAAAATGAAAAATATTTTGGAATATTTTTAATATAATTTTTAAAAAATGATTAATTAATTTGTGTTGAAGTTACTCCTATCTTATGGTATATAAATGATTTCACCATAGAAGAAGACACATCCACATTTCTTGGCTTTGGTATTTCTTCTTATTCTTGAAACCTCAAAATTTTATCTTGTTTTCTTGACCACTAAAACATTATTTGAAATGAACTAATGCCTTTTGCGTAGCATCCTACATCCTAATAAATAATCACCCTACATACATTTCCACATGCATGCTTGCATCCCTTCACCCCTTTTAGGACTTCTAAACATTTTATCTTCACACCACCATTATCATGACAAGCACATTCATTGTTTCAAACATATACAACTAAATACATTAGATCCATTTTTTTCAAATTAAATTCCATATATGAATACAAGGGAATGACATTGTCCATAGTCTACCAAAATCAAAGTTCAATTGCATATCAACCATATATGGATGGACCTATACCAAAAGCTTATCCATCTCTATGACCCCTCTCCTATCCACATGTTGCTAATTGTTGTTACCAATGAGACATGATCAACATTTAGAACACTTCAATAAAAATGCATTGCACATTTTTACGTGCCAAACCCATAGTCTTTTAAAAACTTTCCCTATCACCCAATTAACTAATGGTCGTTAGTTAATGACTTGGTTAACATTAATTTTTCAACCAAACCCATAGCCTCCTTTAATTGTTCCCATGTGAATACATCATATTTAACATGCACTTGCCCAATTTGATTACATTCATACATATTCTTACAAGTCTCCCAATCCAACAACCTTTTTTTCTACTTTATCCTCTACAACACCTTTGTCTTTTGCTAACAACTTTTTTTCTTGCAATTTTTCCACAAGCACAAATTTTCAAAAGCTCCAACAAACTTCTTTCTCCCTTAATGCAACACACATTTTCACAAAAATTCAAAAAAAGAGAACTTAACATACACAACACAACTAACTCACTACATGAGATATTTCTCTCTCCAACAAAACCTCATTGTTATGCACATATAAATTGTAGAACAAGGTCCCTTTCTCTCCATCAAAACTTTATTAGTGCACACACACACAAATTGAACACATTATGTTATTTTCCTTTATTAGTTGTTTGCCCCACGTTCCTCAATCCATACAAATATGGCACTTTTACATACAAACATTGAAACATTTTATCTATAACTTTATTATCATGATAGATTAATTGAATTAGTTATATCTCAAAAAACCAATAAGTACAACCCAATGATTAATACCATTCAATTGTGTCAATGAAAAGTTCATTCTCCTAATCTTCAACATAGGGTAAAAGGAAAATGACATGTCCATCTCCATGCCTTTAATTCAACCTTTCGCATCATACACTTACAAATTCAATTCCATTTAAGTATATTATAATATGTCTCCTTTATTATTTGTATAAACATAAAATTGGATCCGAAGCCCCTTTAAACATCCTTATTAACCACACTACATCCCCCTTTCCTTTACATTAGTTGTTAACCAAACATGTTAACCAAGGAAAGGGTAAGTTTGCAATAAAACGACCAAACCTAGCTTGATTGTTTAAAAATGTTTGTTTAAAAATAAGTGGGTTGGACAATCAAGTTGAGATGGCTAAACATAATTGGTTATTGCAAATGAAAATTTTGAAACCATTGATTATCAAGCTTAGATGCAAATTGTTTTAATTGTCATGACCAAAGAAAATGTCATGTTGTATTATTGTATAAAATTGTAGATTAATAATTTTCAAGAACATTTTCAAAAAAAGATACATAATGAAACATTGATTACAATGTTTTAATAGTGTTTTTGGCCCTTTAAAATTAAATTCTTAAAACTTATTCAATTGTTCTTGTCATGGACAATAATATTGATTAACATCATCACCAACATCACAATGCACGAATTTCATCCATGAACATCCCTTTTTATCCACAATAATTAAATTTCATTTAATTGATAAAGTTCATCCATCACCATCCATTTTTCATTCATAACTTATAATTCAATTATAATTTATTTATAATTTACCTATATTAGTTGACTCAAACTATTACTTATAAATTAAAAATATTTTCAAAAGTGTTCATTGGAAGATGGGCATATGAAAGTTTCTTTGAACTACCTCTTTAAAGAGGTATAAATAGAAGTAGAAAATTTTCATTACCTTTAGTTAAGGTAGAATCTTGTGCATACTTTATGTTTTGTTTTGATTTTCATGTTTTATGTTTGGAATTTAAACCTGATTTTGCCATAGTTTGTTTTGATTTTTTTGTACCTTGGAAATCCCTTAGCCTTTGAAATTTTTGTGTTCGTGGCAATTTCAATAATATATTTAAAGCATCATTATGTAAGTAAACCGATAATTTTTAACATTAGTTCAATTTACCACTTCAAAACATGTAAAATTAAGCGTTGATTACACATGTTGTTGGTCATTATTGTGAACTTACTTGAAAATGACTACGTTAACCAAATCACTGATTTACTAATTAATAAAAAATAATTATGAAACTAATGATTTGGCTTTCAAACACAACAATTTTGAAATCATGAGGTGTAACCATCCTACCAAAATTTACAATTCACAAGAATTTTTTTAAAATTTCAAATGCACATAATGTTGAAAAAAAACACTATAACAAGAAAGGGGAAAAATTGTCAATGTTTTTGATGTGAAATGATTCAAGATGCCTAAATTGATTCATATTTACAACATTTTGTTCAAATACATATAAATAGTTTTATTCAATTTGAAATGTAAAAATAAAAAGGTTTAAACTATATAAATAATTTAATATGAGAGTGAAATCATGAAGTTTAACTTTTGTCAAGTAAGAAATGATTGAATGAGACAAAGCATAAATGACTAGAGCCTTTCAATTGAAATACAAACATGATGAAACATTGCCAAATTTTATTTTGTAAAAAACACCCACTTTGAAGGGGAAAAGAAGAACAACAAGAGGGTGTCAACATCCAATGACGAAAACAACACCCACAAATGAGGGCCACAAAAAAGATCACAAATATTGACCAAAGAACAACATATGTCCTCAACCCTTTATTTGTTGCATGAAATAGATCAATATAAGGAGATGGAGAGGAAACATGAAAAACATCCAATGTAAAAGAAGGTTCCTTGGCAACAATGGCTGGCTTGTTTCAAAATGGAGGTGACATGAACTTTAACTTTGTGTAAATTTACCACCACCATTTGCATATAAAATGAGTGGAAAATTGATTGAAAAAGGTATTTAAAAACCTCGTTGATTGTGTCATTTTAACAAATTAATGAAAAAATTCATTACCATTTTAGTTAAAGCACCTAAAATCTGCATGGCAAGAGGGAAAAACACACTTGTCAGGTGTTAATTGTTGTATAACTTGTACTTTGTTTGGGTCACAATTGTTGGGACCACTTTTTGAGAAACAACAACTCATAAAACTAAATATGCTTGAACAAGATTGGTGATGACAACATCAACTAGAGTGTGGACCCCATTTATGATGAGTCGATATTGACTCCTCAAAGTGAAGACTTGAGGAATGGCAACAAGAAAATGTGTTTGTTCAAATTAAACATAAAACCTAACATTTCTCACAATGAAAACAAATGCACCCTAAACAAACATTGTGGGTTGCAAATGTGTTCCCTTCTCTGGGAACACCAAATAAAAGGTATCCCTGTTAAGTGTATAAACTACCCATAGATGTAATGGGCTAGGCCACAAGGTGTCAAATGGTGAAGCCCCAACTTAAAATGTAGCATTGAGGAGAAGATGTTTGAAGCCATTTGAGGGGAGGGGGTGACTAAACAAGTAGAGAGTTAGGCATCAAAACCCATGCTTTCAAAATCTCAAAAATATACAATGAGGATTAAATGACATGTCAAACTTGATGCTAGAAAAAGAATGTCCATGCAAATTTTCAAAAATGTTTTCTTGAAGATGATCAAACTTTCTTTTTTAAGCTATTCAAAAGGAAAGATGGAGGTTTGCATTGCAAGAAGAAAAAAGAGCTTGGTGCCTCTAAGACCTAAGGTATGTGCTTTAGATACAACCACTTGACAATATCAACATCACAATTTTAGCTCATTTTTTTCCCCTATCACAATTAGGTCATATATAATTAGTAAAATAAAGATTGGTTGTGTTATGAATTATCATCGTTAAGTAAAACATCCAAAAACTTAGCTCACCCACTTTAACATTCCACAACATTACTTGCAGTCTATCCAAGTAATTATTGTGGGTGGTTACCATTTTGGGCTCCATCTTGTTATGAATAATCATTATTATATAAGCACAATTTTTTTTACATCACCCATTATTTTAATGTTCCACAATGTTATAAAGTGTAGTTTATCAAAGTGATTGTTGTGGATTGTTGCCATTTTGGGCTCCATCTTCTTATGAATGATCATTATTAAGTGAACATCACAAATTTGAGATCACCCATTGCTTTGATGTTCCACAAAAAAAATAAAATTCATGATGTAAGATAGATGTTATGAGGTATGGTCTATGAAAATAATTGTTGTGTGCAAGTGAGATTTTTTGGCTTCATTTCATCTCATCTGATTATGAGTAGTCATTATTAAGTATGCATCACAAAATTGAGATCACCTTGGAGTCCCAATGTTTTTTCTTCTATTTTTGGGGGAAATTTTCGCATTTTGGTGAATTTATTTTTCAGAAAAGGAAAAAAGAAAAAGGGAAATTTTTATGATTTTCCACATTTTTTGAAATAAAAATTAATTAAATTAGCCACATCTAGACCTAAGCACTTACTGGGTCATCACTTGTAGCAGCACTTTTGCAAAATGCTTCTGCTCACAGAGGACAGTAGTCATTTAATGCCAGGGATTCTCACCAGTGCACTTACTTGAGGAATTAGGACCAAAAAAAAAAAACCCTTGCCTTGGACCACTGATTTTTTCTTACAAAAAATTGGGAAATTTGTGGACAAATGAAATTTGACTAGTTTTGCTAATTTTTGGGGGAAAAATTCACCAAATGTTCCATATCACTAAATTGAAAAAAGAAGAAGAATAGCCCTGCCCTAGACCCATTACTTTGATCTTCCACAATGTGCTGCAGGAACTGTGGTTGATATCAGAAATTGTTGTGCCACGGTTGCCATTTTTGGCTCCATCTTGATATGAATGATTAAGAAAAACCAGAAACTAAAACTAAAAAAAATAAAAATAAAAATTGATAACAAGCAGGTACACTTAGATGCTAGAATTTCAAAGGCTCTGAGAATTTTGTTGTTGTGTGATTCTATGAATGTACAGTTTGTGATCTACCACTGGTCAAGAACCAACAACCCACTTGTGATTTACTATCACTGGTGAAGAATCAAGAAGGGGTGTGTGACACTGTGGCCTTGCCATTTACATTAAAAAGTATTTTAAGCCAAAAGAAGAATTATGGAAATTCAAATAGTTCACCATGCAAAAATATAATCTGAAAAAAATCCTCTAAAAAAAACCAAAATCTTTCAAGATATTATAACTCTATAACTATTCTCAAGTTTCAACACAAAGCCAAAATATCATCTTCCAAAAATCATCATATATAATAAAAATAGGAAAATTTTAAATTCACACCTGTTTTGGTTAAATTCACACCCTCTCTTTGCATCGTGGTCAAGAAATGCGGCAGACCTGCAAGCTCTAAGAACAAGACAAGCACGACCAGGGTGTGAATTTAACCAAAACAAGGTGTGAATTTAAAATTTTCCTAAAAATAGACCTCTTATTATTATCTAGGGGCCAAAATCCATTAAGCTACTATCTATATTATAAATTTCGTCACGGACCAAGCTCGACGTTCAGGCCAACTGGGCTCGACGCTAATCGGAGGGCGAAATTTCCTATTTTAGTCTGTCGACAAAGTTATTAGAAGAAATTAAGTTAGGACATTCTAACGCGGAACAGAGACCCGAGATAATCAACGTCAAAAACCAGGTCCGTCACAGAAGGCCGACCGGACTCCCGGATTTCGACTGTCTGTGACGGGGCGGGCGGGGGGCAAGGTAGCCAAGGCCAACAAACCCATTGTAACTTTCTATGGATTTCTTCAAAGAGATAGGTACCTACTGGGGACTCGGGAGTTGCATCAGAAGAGCTGGCGGCTAAATAATATAATAAGTGTCCCTTTTTTCTTCTTCATTTGCCTTTTTACAGAAGGCGACTCTGAATTAAGTTTACAGTTGCAAGGAAAAAAAGTATTCAAGAGTTTCAATGAAGTAAAATAAAAAGCTGAGAAGAGATTTAGATCTTTTTAGGGTTCAGAGTTTTAAGTTTCTCGAGATCTGTACCACTGAGGAATCGTTGTTTTCCTTGTTTTCTGAATTGCTCGGGAGTTTCTCCGAGGCATTCGAGCTGTTGGGTCGACGCCAAGATTGTCTAAGAATTTTTCAGATTGTCCAAGAAGAGATTTTCGATCTTTTTAGGGTTCAGAGATTAAGTTTCTAGAAATCGGTAACACTGAGAATCGTTCTTTTCGTTGTTTTCTGAGTTGTTTGGGAGCTTCTCTGAGGCATTTGAGCTGTTGGGTCGACGCCAGGATTGTCTAAGAAGGTCGTCCAAAAAAGAGAATTAATCTTTTTAGAGCTTCGGAGATTAAGTTTCTAGAGGTCGGTAGCACTGATGAAAAGTTGTTTTGGTTGTCCTCTGAATTGTTTGGGAGCTTCTCGAAGGCATTTGACCT
>Ga0209208_10012165_pt1 | contig 10942 bp, 6 predicted proteins | sample S1TSphfallax_3_FD_187694 | JGI IMG/M metagenome (GOLD analysis project Ga0209208, IMG submission 187694) | Host-associated microbial communities from peat moss isolated from Minnesota, USA - S1T2_Fd - Sphagnum fallax MG (SPAdes) (version 2) | ecosystem: Host-associated > Plants > Peat moss >... | reverse complement strand
TTTTAGCATTATATATAAAGTGTGTTATAAGATAATAGAAGCCATTCAGCTGCACTTAATTATTGATCTGATAAGATGTTTTAAAAGGTAATTAAAAGGCCATTTTATCAAGCTTAATTGTCAAAATGTTTTTTATTTCCTTAAGGTGTTGTGGTATTATATGACATTTGTTGATTGTTGTAACCCTTGCGAGGTGCCTTAAAGGGAAAGAGGAACATTCAAAAGCTTGTAAAGACGGCAATGTAAGTGATATTTTTCATGGCTTTTTGCATATTGTCAAAATGAACCCTTTTTATTACCAAATTCATCATGTTGTCACATGTGAAATGCCACTTGTTTTACCTTGACATTTTTCTTTTCTATTTTATTGTATAAGAATATGGATGTTAGAAACTTATGTTTTATAGTATATTTTACTAGACTTGTCATTGTGGAAAAATATGAGGTGGCATAGCTAGAAAATTATGTTTTACTCTTGTTATGTGATCTCTTCCATTTTATGATTAAATTCTACAATATTGCACATTTATAAAAAATTGATAATGGAAAAAATATGAACTTTCAACCATCTTTTCAAATTTGGATCTTGATTCAGTTGAAAGAAACACACACAAGTGACACCAACCAAAGCTAATGTTTTTAATGTTGTAGGGTTAGATCAAATAATATTATTCATAATCTATAAAACATCAAGATGGGGTCCCACCTAATTATCCATTTCAAAGGCTTGACATTTTACCCCATCAACAAACATGGTCAAATTCGAAGAATCAAACTATGAACAATTAGTGTTACATAAGAAAGGGGGAAGGGGCAAGGTCAGCAATGGATTTTGTTAATAAGTTAAAAATTTGAAGTGCAATGTAATTGTGTAGTTAAAATTACTAAAATTTGTTAAATTTCTTTAGTTATCAAATTGGTGTAAATAACTATCAAAGGTGTTCAATATAACATGAAGAAATAGTAATAGGAAAATATTCATGGATTGGTCCAAGATGCAAGTATATAAATTCAAGTGGCTCAAAGGTGGATTTTTCCTACTATTTCATTTTAACAATATAAAAGCCATATCTTTTGCAAAGTTGGGTGATTTTAGCACTATCTTGGTATGAGCCAAAACATGCAACCATTCCCCCCACTTGTATCAATTATAGCATTATCCTTTGAGTTCAACACCTTTTAACAACTTGTAAACACAAAGATATAAAACAAAATTTATTCAAGTTAGACAAATCATATCCTAGCTATAATGCATCATCGACAAATGCACATAATCTACAAATCATAACAAATCTTTTTCCATGCCAATCCATGGCAATGAACCAAAAAATCCTTACATTGCTAAATCTAAAATGGTTTTGTCCTAATGATTTAATTAACAATTACTTAAAAACCCAACCATATGATGTGAAATTTTTTTAAAAAAAATTGTTATTGCCCATAGCAAATATAAAACAAATTAAGATTCAAACATAAAAAGAAAATTACATACCCATTTGTGATCATGATACTATTTCTACCATCTTTAAAAATCATGTCTCAAAAGTCAACCATGAATATTATATAAATGAAATGGCTAAACAAAAAATTCATATAAGTCATAAGGAAATTGCCAAGGTCACCCAAGAATTGGCACATTGTGTGAAAGTTAGTAAAAAGGCCACAACAACCATGAAAAAGGTTTTTTAAATGGTAGTAACACCAATGGACCAAAGAAACTTCATACAAAGGTTATAAGACAAAGGTTTATATTTATATAGGTTAGCATTTGTATATAGATAGGTACAAAGAAGTACACAAACACAAAAAGCATATGTCTTTCTATGTACATTCAAAAGTCATGTCATTCATTTACTATTCCCAAATGTCCTTCCCACTTTTTGTCTTTAAGAAAACTTATGTTAACAACTTGATTACAATGATCTAAAGGGAAAATCCATGTTCCATCTCGAAAGGATTCTCCCAATATTTCAAACAAACTTTCATGACCACAAATTTGCCTTTGTGAACAATCCCACCACTAATCTCATTGTAATGATTATCAATAACAATTATAGAATTGAATTCATTTTATAACCTTTCGCATTTGGTGAGATTTAGATTTTGATATGTAGTCTTCAATAACTTTTTGGTGAAACTAAGGCTTGCTTCATGTTCCACCCATTTGTAAAACAATTTGGAATGCTTCCATGTGTCATTGAACATTTACAATATGTAAGTGTATGTATTTGCAAATGCATTTTTTGATATTGATACTGTGAAATTTTTTATAAAAAAAATCTCTTAACAAGTGTATAATTTAAATTTTCTGTTTTCCCAAAATATGGGAAATTTGCGAACCTGACAAATAAACACACCAAATCATTCTTCATCTCACTATCCACAACTATGCTATGAAAACCACTATTGAATGGCATTCTCTTCCACACATAATTTGTAAGACTTATCATGTGTAGTTTCTTTTCTTTGAATGATTCGTATAATGCTTCCATAACAAAGTATTTGTAGAAGCAAAAAATGAATGAATGAAAATTGAAAAGTAATAAATTGTTCAAAAACTACATGTTATTTGTCATTTAACATCTATCATCATTCCTTTACCTACACTGAAATAAAAACAATACTTTAGTGAAGTTTGAAAATAAATTTTCATGGGAATTGATAATTTGTTAATAATGCATAACATGTTGGTTAATAAACTTCTCAAAGTAAAATAGGTATTAATCAACATGGCATAGATAAAATTGAACCATGGTTATTGGAAAGAGAAGCTTATTTCATGACTAATTATCCAAAGTTTAATAGGAAACATATTCCAAAGTTCTACAAAAATGAACTCATGTTTTTATGATATCATATCATAAGCATTACTTACAACAACATTTAAGCATACATGTGAATCCTTGATGTGCTTATTTCAAAAGACCTCCAGTTGTAAAAAATAGTGTTTACTATATATTATAAAAAAATCTAAAATTTAAATTTGTAGCAAAAAAAATCATTAATATACCATAAACAAAACACATGTTGAAAATGAAGATAATATGCAAGAGAAATAATCAAGTGACAACCATAATAACATCTTATTCATAAAACATCAAAATTTAATTGTGGTATAGATCATCACTTCAAAAGTTCTTTAAAAAGACATGTTTTTTCACCTACATCAAAATAGTAATATACAATAATTATTCATTACAAAAGCTTTAACCAAATTTCCCTATAAAACATCAAGAACTCAAAATATTGCATTATGACATAAATTTCAACATGTTTGATGTTTGATCATGAAAACTCAATGTTTTTTATCACAAACATATAAAAGCCATTTTGTATTTTTTTAAAAGAACTATAACAAGCACAAGATCTTTTTCTTAATGTTCAAGAATACGTGTAAAAAATTGGATTCATTTTTCAAGTATATAACCACCCCAATGTTAAGTACTTAAATATAGTTCGGGCCACAATACTATTGTTTGTGAGGTTTTGCACAAGGTTTAAAACTTTGACTGATGTTTAAAAACTTTTGTTCTATAGAGTGTTACTTGTCATTTTTACACTTATTTAAAATCGAATGTAAATATCAAACAACAATTACAAAAACACATTAATAAAATGGAGAGATTTTTTAAATTCATAAGTTTTGGAACTCATATTTGCACAATTTGTTCATTAGATCTTTCGTGGCAATCGTTGTGAATTCATGGCCCTATAGTAGAATGGAACAATTTGGGTTCAACACAATGAGTGATGATTAAAGTTTGGGTGGTGTGTCAAGCTCGCCATCCTTGTTACGCTCCTGCATCACTAACACATTCTTACAATGGGCAAGAAAGGTTTTTAAAAAAATAAAATTTTAAGGCTTTCTTGGGCTTTTGTGTCCTAATGTTTTGGTTATAACCTTTTGTCTTTTATGGTTCCATCTTTGTGCCTTCTATTAGTTCGAAATGTTCCGTGTCCTTATTGTCTGGCCTTTACACTTCATGCAGCCTCTCAAGGCATGTCAAGAGTGCTCACCTTCACACTAACCTCATCTCCTAAGCTAACCAAATTATTTTGTTTTTGTAAACCCTCCTCTGCTACACCTTGATTCTTTCCCCCTTGCCTTTTGGGGTTGGATTTGGGCTTAATCTAGCTTCATTTTAGGGTTGTTTGAGGTTCATTTTGCATGTCATCAATTGTTCCATAGGATCCTAAGAGCCATCCAAGACAAGGTCAAGCAAGCTTTTTACTTACCCCTTAACCAAATTATTCGAGATCTAATGAACAAATCAACATGGTTTTTTCTCCCCTTGTTGCCATGTTGGTGTTTGCATTATACTTGAGGAGGTTGTTTAGGTTAGTGAGAGGTTTATGTTTGCCTTAAGAAGTTTATGGTGGGCAACTAGTCTTCATTTCAAAAGGAATCTTCTGGTGTTTCACGTGCTCCACATGCTCCTCATTCCCATCGTTCATTGGATGATTCTTCGACCACTCGTCTTCACCAATGTTTAACTTTGGATAGAATTAAAAAATACAATCATGTTGTTAAATTCTTCAACCCATGACACTATTTGTTCCTTCAAAAAACATTGTTGCAACTTTATGTTAATTACACCCCCTTCCATCAAACCATGTCCATGCACTTATATTTTACTATCAACCTAAGCACAACATTGTCTTAAATAGAATGTTGTTTGAACATGCTTTAGCCACTTCTCTCCATTTATTTTTGGGTGGGCTATTTGGGATGGGTTATGAATATCTCTTGGGATGTTTCATACCAAAGGACCCATCCTTGGGGTTTTTGAAATTATTCCAAGTTATTGCCATTATCGCATGTGGTGATATTTCTAAGTCATTGGCCTTAATGCTAGGGGCTAACATATTATTAGCAATGACAAAAAACATTAAAGGTCTTCGTCCTATTTGTAGGCGAATTGTTTCTTTGAATTATTAATTGTTTCATCATCCTACAACTTCAAATGTCATTTTAATAACACTTATCCCCCCATCAGTTCATAGTATCGACCCTTGGAGTCTATGAGACCATCCCTTTTGGCATTAGAACCCTCCTTTTCCTACACCCTAGTTAGGTCGCAATGCAAGTCGAAGTAAAAAATAATTTTAATAGTGTTTTTTCATGACACACCCCCATGCTCCCTAATAGACTCAACTTTGAATTCAAATGTGAAAACAATTAAAGGATAAGGAGTTGGGTTACACTCCTTGGTTCGCAACATTTTAAGGGTAGAAAGCGTGTCGAAGCTCTGGGATGAGGATTAGAACAAGTGACAAGCAGGTCAATTATTCACACGGACCTACACGAACCAAACAACAAGTTGGTTAATGCATAGTTGGAACATTTTTGGTGCATAGATGAGCCATGGGCAAACATGGATTAACCACGACTCGAGCTTGACAAAAGCCACCAACTTCCCCCTTATATTATTCTCTATGCCTGGCCATCGGGCTTGCACCCAAATGTCATTTTGTATCGGGAGTTTCGATAAATTCTCAAAAATTGGGACTCCCAAAACTTTGAAAACCCATAATTTCATGTGCAAGTCTCTAATTGAAATGAAATTTAAAGAATATTTGTAACCCTTGTTCAAATTTTTCCAAAAATATGCAACATGGCACCTATATGTAAGTAAATCAGGGCAATTCCTGACTTTTAATGGTCCGGAGTCAAATTGACACTTTGACTCCCAACCCTTTTTTTGGCCATAACTTATGTTTTACGTACTTAAATGGGTCATGTGAACCCATTTTAAACATTTAAATTTTAAAATATTTTCAATGATATAAGGAACTTTTCAATCCAATGAGTTTTGACCCTTGTAATCGCTCTCTAAAAATTCAAAAGTCCATCGAAACTCCAACTCCCAAAGTGGGAGTTCACTTAGGAGTGTAGGGTTCATAACCTCACACTCTCCTATACTCCTAGGAGCATGAAATGTGATTGTCGGGCTTCATTTTTGGCCCGCACCTTTATAAGCCCTTGCCTTAGTCGTAAGCCGAAAACTAGGTTTGCGATATTCGAGTTATTATTTCTAAAGAATTACGAGATGTTGAAAGACCTTGGTGATCATTATCCTTTAATCAAGTTGTTTTATGGTGTTTTTTTTTTTAAAACTACCAACATGAGCAACAAGAAGAAGGGATCACCATTATTAAATCAATTTAAGGCACGAAGAAGGGTGACCCCCTAAAAGGTTCTTTATTTGCCCTAGCCCATTATCAAACATTTTTAAAGACCATTGTGCAAGCTCACAGCTATGTTTTTCCATCCCTAATAAATAATACACACATCGTGGGCCCTATGAATGAAATTATCCTTGCCTTTGACCACCTTTTGATCGAATTAACCTTAGTTGGGCTTAGGGTTAAGGTGTTAAAGTGCAAGCTTTGGAGTCCATCAAAGATCTTTTCAAACATAAATATTCCTCAGGGTAACATTTTAATCATAAATGGCTTGTGCATTTTGGGTGCATGCTAGTGGGTTTTCAAGACTTTTCGTGCATTTTTAAACAATGATTTATCTTACGACATGACGCATATCAAAAATATTTCTTTTTTGAAAGACACACAAGTTGCATTAGCCATTTTTTCATCATGTGTTGTTTATTAACATTATTATTTCACTCAAATAATTTTTAAAAAAAATTTCCTTCTTATATCTTTTGACAAGTTTCAATAAGAAAGTTATGCATGTATATGGGGACATTATGGGTCCAAGGTCATGGGAGTCTATTCAAAGTCCCCTAAGGAAATGTTAAGCTCAACTATCAATATCCTTTGGTGGTATAGGCCTTTTATCTATGGAGGATTATGACACACCCCCACATTTGTTGAAATATTCGAATGTGAATCCGAAAGTGAAAACAATGGAAGAAGAAGTTGGGGTACATTCCCTAACTCGCAACACTTTGAGGGTAGAAGGGCGTGTTTGAGCTTTAGGATGGGGATTATAACAAGTGACAAGCGAGTCAATTATTCACACGCCCTTGCACAACCCAAACAACAAGTTGGTTAATGCATGATCAAAACATTTTTAATGCATGGACAAACCATGGGCATACATGGACTCACAAAACTCACCACGACCCGAACTTGGGGGAAGCCATCACCTTCCCCTTTATAATATTTTATGTGATTAGCCACGTGGGCTACATCCAAATGTCATTTTGTCCTAGGACTCCTAAGTTGGGAGTCTCGAAATTCCCAAAATTAGGACTCCTAAAACTTTGGAAAACCATAACTTCTTGTGTAAACTTTTGACTAAGGTGAGGTTTAAACAAAGTTATAGCCCTTATTGAAAGTTTTTCAACTATATGTGGCACACCACTTGCACGCATGTATTTTAGGGCAATTGTTGACTTTTAATGGTCGGGAGTCAAAATTAACACTTTGATTCCCAACCCTCCTTTTAGCCAGAACTTGTGTTTTAAATATTCAAATGGGTCATGCGAGCCCATTTTAAACATCTATGTTTTAAAAAATTTGCAATGATATAAGGAACATTTTTATCCAATGAAATTTGACCCCTAAAATACTTCTTTAAAAATTTGGGAGTCCATCGGGATTCTAACTCCTAAAATGGGAACCCATTTGAGAGTGTGAGAGTTCATTCCTTCACACTTTCTTAAACTTTCGAGAATGTGAAATGTGATTCTTGGGCTTTTTGGACCACACCTTTGCAAGCCTTGGCTTTGGTCGTAAGCCCAAAGTTAAGGTCGTGATAAATTATGCCCCATCTACTTTTTTAGGGAGTTCATTGGGCTTTGGTGGCTCCACATTTATGTTCTAAGCTTCGCAATTTTGATAGACCTATTTTGGAAGAGTATGTTTCTCAAGTTGAAGGGGGCCCACACCTCTTTTAGTCATGCTTTTGTGTAGCTCAAGATAACCTTCCTCTTGTAATAAGAGAGATGCGCCTTTCTTTTAAAAGTTTGGCAATTACCAACACCCCAAGTCTATAAGCACCTTTGATGGACATCCATCATGACTCATCCCTTAAGTGTATCTTGGAGGATGATTCCATTTCCTCAGCATCCAAAGCCCAAATTTGCTCTTATTTGAGTAAGGGGGCGAGGCTATGGTTAGTTGTTAGGCCATTTTATCCATTTGTTTTACATTGCACACTATATTTTCACTTTAATGTTGCGTTTTCGTTTTAATTTGATTCAACTGTTGGCATTTAGTCTTTTCACATGTGAGTGTGGACATGGTTTAGATTCATTTGGCATACATTTAACATGTCGTTCATTTGAAAGTCAAGGATAACCACACATGACACCATTAGAGACATCATGTATGTATTTGTTCAAGAGAGTGGACATGTTGTATGGAGACAATGGTGGTACAAGTTACATCAAGATTTTCATTATGATTTAATCTCTACATGACTCATGAAGACTAAGTTTTTGTTGTTAATGTGGTGGTTATTGACCCGACATAGGAAATAATGGCTATGAATGTCATTAATCAACCAATAGGTGCAACCGTAAAATTTAACGTCATTGTTAAAATCAACAAATATGGAGGGCTTTGTGAGGGGCACCATTTTATTCCAATGGCCATGGAGGTGCACGGAGCACCCAAACATGATATGGATCATTTCATTGAGGAGTGTGCCCATCTTTTCCACGATAGACAATCGAAAGGTCATTTATTCTTTTTTTTTTACATTCAAGTTTTTTTTACAACATGTTGGTATTACTTTGAACAACATGTTTTAGCCTTTACTATAGAAAAAAAAAATTACATTGGAGAAAGATGTTTGTTCTAAACCTCTTATTACTATTGAATTTCATGATTTGCATGTAGGTGACATTAGAGGGGTTATGGGTGAAATAACTTCCTACAATGAGAGGGATTAGCTTTCTCCCTTCTTTAGTTCTTATGGCTTACTCATCTTTTGGACTTTCTTTGGCCTTCCCTTTTGTCTTCCATGTGATGGTTCCAACCATCGATTTTTATTGAATTTTTTGTTGTTTAAGTATAATCCTTGTAATAATATTTCTTCACAATTATACTTACTGCACATCATTTTTTTTTTACATTAAAACAATATGCAACAATAGTACTTACATTACAAAAATTATTCAAATGATAAGAACTTTAACCAAATTCTTGTGTAAACTCTTATACCATTATATGTGTTGTTTAGTTGTTAATTTTGAAGATTATTAATTTGATGTATGTGGTCTACACATGTTTTCATGTTGGACAATCTAGTCATGTTATAACATTTAATTTGTAATCTAATTCTAGAAAAGGATGGCAAGCATCATGTACAACATATTAAACAAAATAGACAAGTAATGGTTGTCAATTTGTGAATAATTAATGATTTCCAACCTAAATAATTGTTGATAGATCTTATCCATTTCATTAAGAGTTTGTTGGAAGCAAAAGAATTAGATCAACAATTTAACCTAACATGACATTTATAAGTAACAAGAAAAGACACAAAGTAAGCAAGGAAAAAAAAAAGCTAGAAAAGAAGCTTGGGGGGGGGGGAACACAATAATTTTAAAAATACAAAATATGTCAGTAAAAATATAAGATGCAATATATTGGTTTTTGAATAAAAAATTATAAGTTAATTAGTTTTTAAATAGGGTTCATTTTATTCAAATGATCAATTTAATTATAATCTACGGTGGCTTTAATATGTATATATTAGAAAATTGGATAATAATAAGGTGATAAAAAATAGGTTAAAAAATTATCCAATACCCCCTTCAAAAATGGTTGTTTGACGCACATAGATCCCAAACTCCCCACCCCCCCTTGGAGAAGAAGGCTTGGTCGATTGATCATCATAAGAAAAAATCAATGGCAAGTTCTAGTGTTTTTGTTGTACGCTAACAATAACCATTTATATGTTGGGTCTCGATTAAATGACCAAAAGGAATATTTAATGCTTTTAATAATTGTGCAATAGTCAACCCTAGTAATAACATGTTTGAAAAAAGCTTGCCAAAACCAATACAAAACTCTTGAAACCATTTGACAAACTTGAAATTGGTGGTAAATTGTAATGTGATTTTTTTTTTTTTTTCCTCTTTTTACATTTTCCACAATTTTGTACATTGAACTTTTATTTTCAAAAAATGAACAAGAGATAGTTTAGGGTTTTGATCCTTTTTCATTTTCAAAAGTCTTAAATATAACCATTAAGATGTTAATTATTTTCAATAAATGTTATAATTGATTGTAAAACATAACAATAAATATGTCTATTAACTTTCTCATGTAATGAATTTGTTATTTTGGCATTTTAGTACATATTTTTTAGTTATAATACCTTGCGATCTTCTATTGTGAATTATATTACCAACAGTAATCTAATTGTACGATTTTTTCAAAATCATCATAATACATGATCAATAATTCAATGTATTTTTAATTAGGAATTTCAATTAGCTTTTATTCGATTGATTACCTCTCTTTGTGTGTTCAATATGACATCTATATTGTCATGATTAGAAATCAAGGTTTATTTTTGCAAAAAAATTTGAGATAAAATATTTTATATTCAAAACACCTACATAATTCAAATCGAGTTTCCCTTCTTGTTAAAATGAAGCATACATAGATAGTTCATGCATATCCTTTTTTGATGTTTAAATTTTTGCTTGTAAATGGGCAAACCAAAATGAATTAATGAATGTTTTTGTGGTGACCTGCAAAAGCTTATAGTAAATTAACTATGAGCCTTTTTTAATTATCCAATATGTATGTGAAATAAATGAAGATATGAAAAAAAGAAAAATTGTGAAAATACACAAAAAATATGGAACAAATAAAGAATAATAAACATTAATGACAATATGAAGCCAAAAAAAAACACAACAAGAAAGAAATTTATGAATAAAATAAATAGATAATAAATGATTCTGGAATAAATGAAAGATTAAAGGGTAAATAAAAATGAGAGACTGAAACAAGA
>Ga0209208_10012164_pt1 | contig 10942 bp, 9 predicted proteins | sample S1TSphfallax_3_FD_187694 | JGI IMG/M metagenome (GOLD analysis project Ga0209208, IMG submission 187694) | Host-associated microbial communities from peat moss isolated from Minnesota, USA - S1T2_Fd - Sphagnum fallax MG (SPAdes) (version 2) | ecosystem: Host-associated > Plants > Peat moss >... | reverse complement strand
GGACAATTCTTTCTCTCTCACAATTCTTCTTCATCTTCTTCTTCTTCACACTAGCACTTGGGAATTTCTAACAGAATTGTCCCTCAAGAAAACAACGAGCAGCAGGGTTCATCTACATACAGTGCGATTCGGTCGGTTTTCCTGGATTCTCGGGCATTGGCACTTCTCTGTTAACTGCAAGCGCACATGGGTTTGGGTTTTTTGTTTCGTGGGAGGCGTCATCTGTGCACAAGAGTTGAGAGTTCTTTCAGGAAGAAACTGCTGCGCGCTAATGTCAACGACGACAACAAACGGTTGAAATCATCCTAGCTCTCTCTCTCTCTAGGCACACGTACCGTGAGCTGGAAGGGGATCAACCTCACGAAGATTCGTCCTTTGAAGGTCCACATGGCGTTTACAATCTCTCTCTCCAACACTTCTTACGCTCGTGTACCTTCCGCAGCAATTCATCCTCTTTGCAGCTTCAGAACAGCAGCTTCCCAGTTTGGATTCAGTAGAGGGTTTGCAAAAGTCTCTCATCTTCCTGTGGTTTTTGATAGCTCAAGTACTGCTGCTGCAAGCTCATTGTCGTCATCATCTTCATCATCATCATCACCGGAAACTGCGGCTGTTGAGGAGCGACCTCTTGAGATTCTTGAGCATCCTGTGGCGGCAAGCCCTTGGAGAAAGATGCCAGTTGTCACCAAGTTTTTTTCCAGGCTCTTCTTTGGTGGAGATGATGGGTGTGAGGAATACTGCTTGCCGGGTTCAAATTTGAGTTTTGATGAGGGCTTCCCATCATCCAAGCCCAAAGGTCTATCTCCAGCTGGGCTCATGTGCAGCTGTGCGGCATTCACCCCTAGCTCCAGAAGCTTCATGGCTGCTGCTGCGGAGGTGCCCGTTCTGGACTTTGTGGCTGCTGCAATCACTCTTACTGGAGCCCTTAGTATCCTACAATTCTTTGACGAGCTTGCAAAGCGGGACTTGCTTGAAAAGGTGAACCTGGTCTCTGCATCTGAAAAGCTCCATCAGGATTTTGGCATTTGTTGCTCTACCGTTTTCCTCGTCTGTCACACAGCCTAAACCTTCACTGGATGTATTTCTTGTTACCTGCAATGTTAGGGCATTTCTTCGAAGAATGCATGCGCCCCCTAAGGGCATCCTATGGACACCCAACAAGGTCTCAAAGGATTGCTTGCTTGCACTGTGTGCTGGGAATGTTTTCAGTACAGTTTTTGAGGGAGAGAATGGAAGAGGGCATATGTGTGAATTCATAGCACTAATAATCTTGAGTGTGTCTTTCGTACACAGAAGCTGAGCAGGAAGCTGGTACATATCTTATCAGGCCTAGTGTTCATGCTTTTCTGGCCACTCTTCAGGTAGGTTGTGCTACTTGCACTGATGTGCATGGTCAGTTCCTTGTACATGAGACAATCTTGCTGCTGTCACTTTCAACAATTCTCTTTCTCTTCTTCTTCTGTAACCATGGCTTGAATTCAGGTTTAACCACTTGAAAAAAGCTTCAGAAAATTGACAAATGGGCTGTGCATATTGTCTCTCAAAACCATCCTGTGTTTATATGAAGCCTGCTGCAGTGGCTAGTTTCCAGCCTAAGACCATCTTATTTTGAGAAATCTTTGCTATTGAAGACACAATTGTTACTTGTAATCTATTTGGTTACAAGTGAAAAGCAGGAACCTGTGGAGGGGCAATCTATTGCATAGATTTGTGCAAGCAAACTGTTCTGAAAGGGAACTGACAATGGATTTCTAGATCATCAACATTCTTGCTCACTATCATAGTTGGATCATCACAGATACATCATACCAAGAGCAGTGTCTGAAATTATCTGTTTTTGGTATGCAGCATGGCTCCATATGCAAAGTACATGGCAGCTTTTGCGCCAGCTGCAAATGGGCTGCGCATGATTGGCTTGGGGCTTGGCCTATTGAAGAATGATGCTCTTGTGAAGGCAATGTCAAGGGAGGGAGGCAGGAGGTAATAAACTGAAATCATCTAGTTAAGCTCTTGATGCTATCTCTATCACTTTATTGTGGTCAGCCTCAGATCTGGACAAAAACTGTGGTGTACTTTTACAACCTTGTTGGGCAATGTCTGGTGTGCAGTGTCTACAGTAAGGTTGGCTTGTTCTGAAAATGTGCAGGGAATTACTGAAGGGGCCACTGTACTATGCACTCACAATTACACTGATCACACTTTGCTTTTGGCGCAACTCGCCTGTTGGTGCAGTTGCAGTGGCAAATTTGTGTGCTGGAGATGGTATGTTGACCCCACTTACAATTCACTCATATGTATGAACAGCTGTGCCATAGGACAAGAGACTTAGAATGATGGAGTTTACCACAGTGTGCAGTTTGTGCAGTGTTCCTGTGGTTTTGTTTGTTTTTAACTAATCATCATCTGTTTTGCAGGTTTTGCTGACATTGTTGGTAGAAAGTATGGCATCAAGAAGTTGCCATACAACAACAGCAAGACCTTCATTGGTTCTCTTGCCTTCTTTGCATTTGCCTCACTTGTCTCCATGGGGTAAGGGGATTAGAACACAACAAACTTCTCACCTACAATTTACTTGGATTCTTTGTTTCAGAGAAAACTATGGCTGTTAGAGTGTCATCTCTCTCTGAGTTGTGCTACTCTACCTACCTGATTTCCTATCAAAACAGAACATTGCATACAATATTTGCAATCTGGAGTCAAACTCCAGGAGCCAAGTTTTGAAGTTTTCTTTCAGACAGCCCTCTTCTACAGTTATGGCCTTCTGCATATACCAAACTAAATCATATGGCTTCTTTGCTGTGCATATGAATGGGAAGAAGCCTGACAATTTGTGCTTGTGCAGATATACAGCATACTTTGCTGCTTTTGGTTACTTTGAAGCAACTTGGAGAATGTATCTTGCAACAATGGTGGTGTCACTGTCTGCAGCATTTGCTGAATCTTTGCCCCTTCCACTTGACGACAATTTCACAGTGCCCTTTGTTGCGGTTGCCGTGGGCATGCTGTTGCTCCCTTTTTAAACAAAAGAAAGGAGACTGAATCCCATGCTCTTTCATAGTTTGGTAAATCTTTTGTGCTTTTTGCAGATCTGAACTCCTGTTAGATGTTCCTGAGTTGGACACTTCCCTATACTTGCTCAGTCAATGGCACTGTGACAAAGCCTGGTTGGAGCTGGCATCACTTATATGGTGGATTCCATTCTAAGGTTTCTCAAGTACTGAGGCCTTTTTTGTTCAGGATGTACACAATTGTAGGACAATGAATTGTGGATAATCTCTGAACATTGGCAAATTGATTGATCTTGTCTGAATATTTGGACAAGTATCAACTCATCAGTTGCAATTCCACTGTGGAGAAGCAATTGGTCTTAACCTGGAGTTTCCAAATTCTTTGCTGGGATGCTTCTCCCTCTTCATTGACTCACGGCCATTTACAAGAAGTGGATATGCAGGGTCTCACAGGGCATTGGTCATCAGATCACTGCATTTCTTGCTTTGAGCACAAAGTTTGCTTCATGCTTGTGAGGGACAAAAGTTTTCCAGGTTGCTTAGATGAGAATCATCAGAAGTTCCAGATCTTGCTGAGAGAATATTGAATTGTGCAGAAATGTTGTGAATGCAAATTTACATGTTAGATCCTGTTTGTATCATACAACATCTCAACTCATAAAATGCAACACCAAAATGGTGAACACACTATTTGCCAAACATATATACTAATTTCAAGGTGACAACTGGGAATCATGTAAGACATATCAGCTATGATATATCTAGCATACACAAAGGCAGACCTGGTTTAAGGAGAATCCAGAAGTGGAACCATGCAGTGGAGAAAGTGGCATTGCACATTTGTTCTCTGAATTTTGGAGATGAGAAGATGACAGCATGCGATGAAGCTGATTTGAGAAGCACATGATTGGGCAGTGCTTGTTTCCTGCATGGTATATAAGAAACACCAAGTTCAGAAATTATGCAAAACCACTGTTAGATACTGGAGCACCCTCCCTAAATTTGAGATTTTCAGTACGAGAGAACATGGTTTTTCTCACACAAAAGGCTGTGCTGTGTTACATGACGCTTGTGAGGTAAACTTTGTGGTTTCATCCATTACAATGGACAATATGTGATGTTTATTGTGCCATAAATTACATTAAAATTATGATTTGACATTAAGTGTTGACACAATATAGCAATGTTCACCTCACACATGCCTGCATGAGCAGTGGCCTTTTGTGTGAGAAAAACCACATTATCTTGTTGTGTTTCGAATCCCTCTTTTAGTTGTTTTTCTTGAAGTCTTCAGTTCAGATAGGAGATCTCTGTGAACAAAACTTTGTTCACGTGAAGTACTAAAATCACTTATTTTGTATTTTCCATCTTTACACATGAAGTAAAGGTTTATGGTTATATATGTGCTTATATATCCCATGCCCTAGGGGGTTCCTGGGCCTTATCCCGTGCTTAAGCTTCTCGACAGAAAGGTTCTCAGGAGCTTGCTCACAAAATCCATGGCCTCTAGGAAGTCGTCTCTGTTGCTTGTGAGAACTATTACTGAAATAGCTAGGAAGACCCCAGCTGCTACAAAGCCACAACAATGGGTTCTGCAACAGGTAAGAAGCATGTCAAACCTGCCAGAAAGTACCGTGTATGGAGGACCCCAGTCTCGGTCCCCCTGGAAGAGGATCACCTTGAGACATCTGGGACTCAAGTACGAGAAGAAGCAGGCCATCACTGTGGTGACAGCCTATGATTACCCATCAGCAGTACATGTTGATGAGGCAGGGATTGACATATGCTTGGTGGGAGATTCCGTGGGGATGGTGGTCCATGGCCATGACACTACTCTTCCTGTCACCATGGCCGACATGCTCTTGCATTGTAGGGCTGTAGCACGCGGTGCAAACCGCCCTCTCCTTGTGGGTGATCTTCCATTTGGCAGCTATGAACAAAGTGCCCAGCAGGTTTGTGAGCTTTCTTTACCTCCTCTTTTGACCAGTCGTCTTCCTTATGGACCTGGTTGCAGGATGCATGGCCAGATTGCAAGTGGTTGGAGGTCTGATTGCTTGCCAATTGCAGCTGGTTGCGATGTGGGTCACTAGGGCATCATCATTTAGAGTGTGGCTTTTCTAGACCTCTGGTAGTTTTAGGGTTTTAGGCAACCATGTTACCCCCTTGAACCAGTAGCTGCTGTAATTTGAAGAGATAATCGATCAGACTTGTCAGTAGGTATGCTCTCATTCTTATTGCTTGGTCATTCTGACAACATTATGATTTGGAGCAGAATTTGATTCGGAGAGTGTAGTAGCAAATTAGGGTTGAATTAGGGTTCTTATGAGTTTACAACAAGTGATCAGATTGTGGAATTAAGATTTACTCGTTGATGTTGTGGAATGAGGATTTACTCAGTGATATCTCGTGTTGTAATAGTTAGAATCAGTGAAATGAAGATGTTTTTGCTCCACTTGACTGTGATTGCTAAAGAAAAAGAAAAGATTATGGTTGGGTAGGCAGTGGAAAGTGCAACGCGGTTGCTGAAAGAGGGAGGTATGGATGCAGTGAAGATGGAAGGTGGTGGGGGGTCACGGGTGGCAGCTGCCAAAGCCATAGCTGAGGCAGGCATTGCTGTCATGGGACATGTTGGCCTCACTCCACAGGCTATAAGTGTTATGGGCGGCTTCCGTCCCCAAGGTCGCAGTGCTGAGAGTGCCCTGCAGGTGAATCAGCAGACAGAAAAGCTAAGACTAGAATTGATGCTTCGTAGGAGGATGCATCTCTCTCAAATTTCTCTTATTTCATGACCATGTGTATCATGGTCCAATTTCTGATGTGCATTGATGGTGCTGATCATGCACACAAACTTGACAGGTTTCATCTGGGTAATCCTCTGATCTTGAAGTGCCAGAATGTGGTGGCCCAACTCAGGTACTGGAACACGCGTTGGCATTACAGGCTGTAGGGTGTTTCTCAATAGTGCTTGAGTGCATACCATCACCAATTGCAGCTGCTGTGACTTCTGCACTGCACATCCCAACAATTGGCATTGGTGCTGGACCTTTCTGCAGTGGCCAAGTATGCACTTTTTGTCTTAGTCTTTGGCAGGTTGAGTTGTGAAACCTTGAGAGGATTGAATTTTTTCCTGCAATTTGAATATCATGACTGATCTTATCATTCATATTACTGGGATGGTTGCAGGTTTTAGTGTACCATGATCTTCTTGGCATGATGCAGCATCCACATCATGCAAAGGTGACTGTGCTATCTGTTACAGAACTTTGAACTAAGTTTTTTGTTGCTTGATGTCTTGTGAGTTTGTGTGATATTATGAGGCTTTGATGGGTTGTGTTTCATGCTGTAGAGTTTTTGTTGTGGTTGCAGGTCACACCCAAGTTTTGCAAGCAGTATGCAAGTGTTGGTAGCATAATACAGGCAGCTCTTTCAGAGTATCGGGAAGAAGTATCGTCTCAAGCTTTTCCATCAGCAATGCACACACCATACAGGATCGACAAGGCCCAAACTAATGAATTCCTTAATGAGCTAGAGAAGAGAGGATTTCATGAGGCTGCAGAAGCTGCATCTGAAGCAGCAGTGCGGGATGAACAAGCTGGTGAACCACACATCAAAACTCTCCCAGATTGATCTTAACCTCTATTGCTTCAATTTTTCTTAAGTTCATGCTCTCGAAGTTCTCTGTGTCATGTCTTTCCTCTTTCCTTGTTTTGTTCTTTTTTGGTTTTTCTCTGTTTTGTGTTGCTCTTTCTTCTTGGTTTCTTTGGTCACCTCCTCTTCTTTTAGGTTGTGTTGAGCTATGCAGAAACAAAAGCTCAGTCTTCCCATTGCTGCTGACCTTCTGGCAGAAACTTAATACATAGGTTAATGTATGACATTGACCTCCACTCACTGCTGGGAACTGATGAAGTGAGTAGGATGTCAGGGTAGGTGGTCCTGTCAGCAGAACTTTCTTCTTCGCACTGCCTTTGCAACTAGGTATCTAGAGAACAGTAGTTTTAGGAGATCAAAGAAAACTTGAAAGCACATAGGGGTGCTTCTTTGGTATTAAGAACCTTGTTTTTAGTTTTTTAGCATGAGAAGACAACCTCCTGTCTTAGGTTGCTGATGATATTCAGATGGTTTTTGGATACAAAGTCTCTGAAGGAGTACTTTTGGGTGGTTGATGTCTATTTGATTGTATCACTTTCCAAAATCATGATAGTGGATAGCATCCATTTCACCGTTCCTTGGTTTTTTGAGGGAGTTGATCTTTCTGTGCACATCTTATCAATAATTTGTTACAAGGCTTGGGTATTTTGGACTGGTTGCCGCCTTTGTACTTGCACATGGTTGAATCATTTCACCATACTGTACACATAGTGTTGGGCAAAATGACAGGCTACTTATTCTCAAGAGACCTGCATTTTCTAAAGTGTTTTTACTAGGCTAGTCACCAAATACAGAGTTGATTTCACTTTCTGTATTTTAACCATACTAATGAAGCAAGAATGGCTCATATCAGTCCTCTGGGTCAGGACTCGACATTTTACATGTAGTGAACCTATTACATGCCAAAAGCCGCCACTATTCTCATGAAGGCCATGAGTGTCACTTAGGTGCTGTGTTGTGTGTGAGTAGCTTGTCAAAGACGTGACAACTTTGTTAGCTGACTGGCAGAAAATGCAATTTACTTCTCAAACTAGATGGTGACTGTCTGAAGGGGAGAGTACAAGATGTGGTAATTGCACAGTATTGCATAAGGTGACTGAACTTATGGACTTATGTCAGGCTTATGTATGGTTATTGAAACAGGGCAGAATTTGCACTTCAAGTTTCATGTAGGCATGGTAAAATACTGAGAGTTGAGACAAGACTTGAATGACATCTCCATCATGCTGTGGCTACAATAAGAAAAAGGTGCATTAGGATGCTCCTCTGTGCATCCTATGTCATACTAGGAGCTTGAGAGAGGCTGATGTGGGGGATTTGTGTGCACTGGTTAACTGGATTGTATTGCTTCATTCATGGTGGAAGTTGTATAGCAAACAAAGTCTCCATCATTTTGAAAAATCAAGTGTAGTTTGCACCCATACTAAACATTTTCTTTCAAAATCACATTTAGTTTTTTTTAGTCTGTTTGTCTTTAATTTTAACTTCAACTTATTTTGGTTGATAACTTTGGCAACAATCTCCACCCTTACCACCAAGGTAACTTACTATTCTCACATAACATGAAGAGAGGGGGTTCACTTGATATATGTGTCCTACCATTTAGGAGCAAATGACAATCTAGATAGACATACATAACTTGTTAAATAACAATTAGGGAATGCATAATATCATTTTGAATCTGCTAACCTTATTGCAAAAGATTTGTAGGTGAGTCATCCACTATGAACATGCGATGTTTCAATCTTATTGTTTATTTTGTCAATTGGGTGAAAACACAATAAAATGAAAAGTATCATTAGATATTTCTCATAAGGATTTGAGGAGTCTTGACTTATTTTCATTCATTATTTAAAGGCTCATTTTTTAAAAAATTATGATTTGGATATTCTAGTATATTCAAATTTGTGAACCTCTCATGTTCTTGGTCTTAATGAAACAAGAATGCAAAACATATATGCAAATTATTTAATTTACATTGCTCTATAATTTTTTTTTCCATATTTAGTGTTGTTGTGATAAACGTGGAATAACGATATCTATGATCAAACAATATATTATCAAGTTCAAACAATGTCACAATGTCAAGTGCTGAATTGCTTATTGAATTTTTTAACAAAAAGCATGAGAAACATTCTACATGGTCACAATTTACAAACCACCAAAACTACAAGTTGCAACTTGCTTCCTTCATATTTTTTAGAACAAATTATACAACAAATGCCATTAAATTGTCCAACAATAATTGTTGTAGGCTTTAATATAGACATCTTAATTCAAACATATTTGCAATCTACCACATTACAAAAATTAATCAACAAACATAGCTTTAAACTTACTTTTTCAAAAAGCGCAACTCTTCATGATACACAAATAGATCATGTTTGGATAGACGCACCCACACAACAAATTTCATTTTGGATCAACATAAGCTTATTGAATAGATCACACAAGGCAACATATTTTGCTTTTAACTTTCTAAGTATCTTCCACAATTTTATATTACCACTTAATTAAAGCTTGTAAAAAAGAAAATTATTCCAAAGTATGCACACAGTTTTTTTAAAAATCATGTTTTACATACTTTAACTGCTCATAGGATTTTTTTATTTTTTAAAGATCCTTTAACAAGGCTGATAACTGGGTGTTTCCTCAATAACCGGTCAACACTGGTAAAGCTAATGCACATCAAATAGGTGTATAAGTGGATTCAATAGTGTACAAAGCTTTCTGGGCTTTAGTTCACATAATTCCCTTGACCAGATTCACAGTCCTAGTTAATTCTTAATATCAGGAGAACAAAAAACAATTCTTTGGATTCATCCCCTTTCTATTCACAATACGAATCATAACACGTATGTAACTAGGGCCATGTTATTTGACCTCACCAGGTTTTCCTCGATCCAATTCCTTATAAGGATTTCCTAGTAGCCTTTTTTGCACAGCCGACTTTTAGATGGTGCGTAGTCTAGAAATCACGTATTATCTTTCATACTTGATACATTACAAGGTGAAACCTGATGTGAATTCAGTTGGGTTCATTCACAACTGAGTCATAACAGGCTTTCGATGGATGGTACATTGGTGGTTGTTGGTTCAACTCATGCCATGCACATACAGTCTGTTGGGCTACAGCACTTGAGAGAGGTACTCACCAGTGTTGGGTGGGTATCACATTTTTATGATACTTGTTGGATTTGGTTTTCATAAAACAATTTACAAAAGGGTTTGATTTTCACTTTCTTTTCCCCCTAAAATTATATGTCAGGCAATGGTATCAATATTTTTTTATAAAAAAACCGGTTCTCAATATGCTGGTTCTCAAAATGTTGAGAACAACCAGGTCTCCTTTGTTGGTTCTCACAAACTGGGTATTACTTATTAATTGGTTATTATGAAAAAAAATTCCAGATTTTTTTAATTTTAAAATTTCAATTTTATTATTTTTCTTACTAATGAAAAAATTACAAACATTGTTACAAACAACTTTTTAACATTAAATAATATTTTATTTATTGAAGTTTTACACTTCAACAATTACATCTTTTCAAATTCACCTTCAAACTCTACAAACTCCTCTTCTAGATCTAGATCCTTTTCAAGGAATTCCACAAAGTTAGATGGAAACTTACAATCTATTCAAGGATCACTAGGCTAGTTTTTGTTGACAATATCAACTTCTTTAAATTTTCAGTTTGTAAACAACATTTCCTAAGGTTAGTAAGTATTCCAACAAAAGAAAAAATTCTTTCCATTTCAATTTGAAATCCAATGACACAAAAAATCTATTGGGTTAAAAATCCACATGTAGGAAACATTGCCACCACTAAAGACAACATTTGATGTTGTTAACAGCCAATTGATATCTCCTAAAACCCAACAACTTCTTCTTCACAAGCTCTTTTGCTAGTTCATTTGTGCTTGCAGCTTGCTAAAAAATATCCAAACTGCAATCGTATTAAAAAATATCTTGGTCAACACAATTCCTATCTAACCTTACCAAAGGATACAAATGTTCATGACATTTCGCCAAAATAGTATACAAGGATTTTTTATCATATTCTTCAACAAAAACAACACCTTGCTCCCTTCCAACAAATGAAGATACTATACAATGATTTTAAAACTTGGGTTTAACATAAAAGATATCATATTATGAGCTCTCATGTTTTCATATTTTTTCAAGAATGAAAGGAAAGACTTTAGGACATTGATTACTTCCCTTTTAATGTTAGAGGCCAACAAAGATAACTCACTAGAAATAATGGAATCGTCTTCCACTAGACTTT
>Ga0209208_10012163_pt1 | contig 10944 bp, 10 predicted proteins | sample S1TSphfallax_3_FD_187694 | JGI IMG/M metagenome (GOLD analysis project Ga0209208, IMG submission 187694) | Host-associated microbial communities from peat moss isolated from Minnesota, USA - S1T2_Fd - Sphagnum fallax MG (SPAdes) (version 2) | ecosystem: Host-associated > Plants > Peat moss >... | reverse complement strand
ATACTTATATTTTTTCTTGAACTTTTGACATAATTAATTACTGGGTTTTTATCAAAAAAATTCACAAATTTTTAAATTAATATCAAATTGGCCCATGTACTATGGTAGTCCTATTCTAACTGGAAAGAAATCTGTGCAACTCCAGATGAGTAAAAGGTTCATTCTTTCCGGCTTCAATAATGTTGTAAGGAACATTTATAATCACAACACCGCACCTTTAATGAGAGAAGGGACTTACCGTGTGTTCCATGGATTCGCAACAACACAATTAGAAATCACCCAAGATGTGATAGGTGATAATCGGGTCATGAAACTCCAGACACAGTCTGGTACCAACAAAACAGCTTTATAAAAAACGCCGTATGTGAAATCAAACATAAGTGAATGAACTAAATTGCTCTTCAAATGTTGTACTCCTTTTCAACATTTATACATTCTTGCTGGGTGGATTCATAAAAAAGAGGCAACCCAAAGCATGCATGTTGCTAAAATATGACAAAAGTGTTTGATTGCTACACATCTATGAGATTGTAGAGAAAATCTCCACAATAACAACTTTGAAGGTAAAAGGAAAATGAGTGCAGTTGTAACCTTTTGTGTGTCTCACAAAGTGTCCAACCATCCTCATGAATAGCAGAGATGAGCTGCCATGAATCTCCAATGGACTTCATCAGTTCACGGCAATCTTGGAGGATTGGACATGCACACAATCAACAAATTCTGGGGTTCGCTGAACTTTGTGTGTCCCCAAAGAATCAGTGAAACTAGTGGAGCTTTGATCCCAACACATGAAACTCCATTGATTTCAAAATCCTCATAACGATCAACTGGAACCAATATGACCATCTTGTTTGGGCAATATGTTAAGCCACAACTCAGGATATCTCCTACAAATCAGCCTGGAGACCCGCACACCCTTACAAAAATATGCACAAGAAAACCAACAAAGGAATTTAAGAAAAGTCCACCTTGAAAGATGTACCTGACACCCAATCCTCTTACTGCCAAATGCAACAGGCAGTAGGGTGACCTAGCAGGCTGGACTACTTAGCATGCTCCAATAGTGTTTTTTTATTGTCATACCACTGAACATATGAGGTACACAATCTTGAATTAAAATCAAGAAACAGAAAACCTGAAGTGTAGAAAACCTATGTTGTTGGTGGTTCAAAGAAAAACTTTGATCACTTGAGCTTCATGCTAGTCATGGTCAAGATCTGGTCATAGAGCTTCTTCCGTCAATGGCCAAGCTTCAAGAATGTCCAAAAGTTGTACAGGCTACAAAGATCATCTAAAAAGTGGGAACCAAAGTATTGACAGGCCTCTCTCTCCCAACTTTGAAAATCAAAACAACAGGGAAGATTCATTCATCACCAAACTAAAACCTTCCACACATGACCTTCTAGCATACTAATCATATCAACTGGCAAATGCATGTGGTTGAACTAAGGGTCTGTTTCGTGGAACAATCCCCCTTGACTTCATGTACTCCAGCAACTGGCCCGGTAGTTCAGCCAGAAGACTTCTGGCTATTGATGCTCCATCTGCTACATCAGCAGCCCCCACCAACAAGTAAGCACAGATAGTTTTAGACCTATAACGCTGATAATATTTGTAGGTTTAGGGTTTAGGGTTTAGGGCCATTATCACCACCCACCCTCCAATGTTTGCTGATCTATGCTGTGTGCCTATGGCTCTCTATTTGATTGTCTTTCCCTTTGAGAGACATTGTATTCAAATTATTTTTCTATGCTCCTACGAGCCTGTGCTGGGTTAGAGAGGAAATACTTACGTGCCACATTCCTCATGGGCATGAACTGGACAATGTCCCGTGCAGCCACCCGTCCATCTGGTCCAGATAAGCGTTTCTTGTCAGCATCCAGAGTCTGAGCAATACCAACCCAATGGATCACTGAAAATGTCCAAAATGGATGAATACACCACATCAGAGTACATATATATCTACGTAAATTGGATGTGACAGCAAACCAGGTTCAAAAAATGAATACCATAACACACACTCTCTGCTGGCAGAATTGACACCCATTTCTGAAATTCAGTTTCAAGCATGTCAATAATAGATCTCTCACATAAAGAATGTATTACCTCCATCTCTGTGAAATCAGCACCCCCTACACCCACAATTAGCAGTGACAGTGGAAGCTCTGCTGCATTAATGATTGCTATTATTGTCTGCTGCAAATCTGTAATAACACCATCCTGCCAAGCATAACAGCACATTTCATAGTTTAAAATAAATTTGCTGAATTTTTTGTGCATTGCAAGAGCAGCTCACATTAAGGAAATAAATGAAAGCAGAAAGGTGTAAAACACACGGTTGACAAACTCTGAAAATTGGAGATAATGTCAGAAAGCAGAGGTCAGCCTCTGTGATATCTTTCTTCTTGTTTCCAAAATATTCTCATCCATTCATAAAATTAGCAGCAACCATAAGAAAATTGCAGGAGGAAAAAAAAAACTTCTGCACACCGTAATAATAAGCAGGACAAAATATTTTTGGTTGTCCTGAGAGACATGTTGAGATGCAATTGAAGCTGCCATATTTATAACCGGTGCAAACAAAGTAGGCCCTGCCAATGTGATATTCCTGAGAGCCTGTGAGTAGGCAAACATAATCCCAGGGATTCCATCCACCTATTGGCAAAGATTCAAAACAACAGTATCAGCTTCTTACTTAACAGTGAAGAAGAAGTGGGTCCAAACTAATCGAAGTTTTCAGAGACCATAGATTGGTTAGCTACTATGGACAATTTGACACTAAGCACTTTGTCACTCACCACTGGATTCGAGTTGTTTCCATTCAGTGCAAAGCAGTGCGACACAGGTCCATCAATGGGGCGACCTCCGAAACCCCAACAAGGAAATCGCTTATCAGTGTCATAATGGTGTATGGTCTGACCAACTGCCTGAATAGCCTGTGAAGAGCAAATATTAAGTTCAGCTTCAGCTCAACATACAGCTAAAGACTGGTGTTGATATGAAAACCAGAAATAGACAGAATTTCTAGCATCTGACAATTGCAAGGCCCTCTGCTGTGTAAGAGTAAAGAAATACAAGTGATAAGGTAGATGCTACTCACGGTTTGATAGGCATTTAACCGGCCTGATGGATCAAAATAATGCAGAGAGTCTGGTTGAAGAGGATTTCCATTCGATGCTGCATGGAAGCCCCAATGCAATATTAGCAAAAAGTAGATCTCGATTTCCGTAAGGAGAAACTAGCTGAACCCATCCATGCTACATATATTCTTCCTTTGTCAGAACTTTGGGTGGGTATTGTTTCCACTCTCCAGCTACTAAAACCCAGTTATTTACAGGATCATATGCAAGTGTGTTTAAAATGAGAGAACTCTTCCAACAGGAAATTTTGCAGTACCGGCCTTGCATTTGCATATGATTTTTTTTAAAAAATCACCTCTGTAAACCACAATCAACAGCAGATGCTTCATCCAGCTCACCTGTGAAGTCAACTGCGACCATAAAGTTGAGCTCACAGCCACCAGTAACATAATCTAGAAAGCTGTCAATGGGTGTAATTACACAGCTTTCCACATAAAATTTCCCTCCTGTCTGCACCAGACAAGTACGAGAGTAACAGACAGATTGAAACTCTGCAATGAAAAATTTGTAAACTAATAAGCAACAAAGATGGTATTTTGAGACTCCAATTCTGTTTGGTATCTTCATTCCTACAATTTGGGGTTTAATCCTGACCTACTTGTTCTTTGACCTTTCAGGAGACTTCCAAAATATTGCTGATCTGGCCATATAGAAAATTCCAGACCTTTGACACACCAGGCTGCTTGTTCTGGTTCTGCACAGGTCGATTCAGATCCTGAGGCAGGCGCGTTCTCATCAACTCCAGCAGCCCATTTAAGGATATCTGAGTAACCCTGCACACACAATCATCTCAGGAATAACCATTTCGAATAGTTTCACACTTCAAAAACATGGGTCCTTAATCCACAGGATCATCCCTCTTGTAGAGACCCTGTTGTTACCTCTGAGCCTTTCATGCTTCCTGTAGTGACACTAATCATATGGGAAGAAAAAAATCACTGCAGCTCCAAAATACAAAATTCATCTCTACAATTGAGAGGACTTTCTGGCTTACCCAATTAGATCATGAGATCCATTGGTATTGAAATTGCAGCACTCAATCTTCAACGGTCGATCCTGGAAAATACCCAAAACAAGTTTAAAACTGAAGGATATACTACTTCTTAGACCCCCTTAGAACTTATCTGGATTAAACTACTTACACACAAGGCTCAAACCTAAACAAAGACCTTAGCATATGCCCCAGATTTCATACAGCAAAGATCAAGTTTTGGTAGCTCTATTGAATGAAATATGAAGTTTTGATAGCTCTAGTTTCCTTTATGACACAGAAGTCATCACATTTTTGGTTCTCTTGCAACAAATGAAATAGTTTGAACCCAACCGTGTGCAGGAAAATTGTCAATGTCCTTACCATATCCCCATTGCAAAGCTGTTGTAGGTTTATTCTAATTGGTTTCCAGGTGGGGTTGAGATTGTTTTTCTTCACTTCTGTCCTGTAGACTGATGTTGCAGAGCCATCCTCTTGAAGTCTTGAAATTCTGAGAAAAGGGTCCTGCAGCAGAATGGATTCAAAGTCAAAGGCCACATTGTGCACACAATCAATTGCCGACATATTTCTGTGTACGATAGATAGTAGCAGAGTGCAGAAATTGTTCCCATCTGTAATTTGAAGCCTTGCAACTCAACTTAGAATGCTCCCAAAATCTATTTTTCCTGGTCCTTAAGTAGACATGAAGAAGGCTCTCTTTTAGGGTTTAGGAGACATACACTTTTGGAGAAAAGGTCCTTATTATCCAACTCAGCACATCTGACAACAATCTCCACCAAGGACTTTGACTTGACCATCTCTTCAGCAGTGATAGTAAGTGAGCCCCAATCATGCTGATGTACCCGCTCTCCCTGCCCAAGTAGTGGCACCGTGAATTTCTGATTGGGTGCCATCACAATCTGCTCCCCAATCAACATCTTTGTCCATTCAGTATCCAGTGTCAGACTCTAGAGAGAAAATCAAAATTCTAAGAACTGTCATGGGTGCAGTCAGTCAGTCAACAAAACAGGCTCATCAGCCACTTAAAAATGCAAGACCAATTTACCTCTGAAAGAGCACACACCACCTCTCCAAGAAATTCCTGGTCTCGTAGTTGAAGCTTCTGCAGAGACTACAAAACAAGTCACAAAACATTGCTAAACCCACTGGTGGATGGGGAACCCATTTCCATGTCATCACTTATCTATGAGAAACCTTCCTGCAGCCAGAGCTTTGTCTGCCATGTTCAAAGAAGAAAGAAAAACGAGAAAAATAAATTAATCTTGCTACACCATGGACCAGTAGCAGTCACTAACAATAAATTGATCAATAATCTGATATGCAATCTGATCAAGTTGGATGCAAGTTTGCACCTCTGAAGAAATATCGGCAAAGTTTGTATCAATGTCATAAACTCTGAGCCTGTACAGCAAGGTAGAAAAGACATCAGAATAGTACACATGACTCATCAAACACAAAGGGTATTGAGTCTGGTACATCAATTTATACATTACAAAATGATGAGGTTACATGGTGGAAATAACACATTGTTGATGAGGGGAGGGCACACAAAAAGACTCACAGAAGTTGCTGCACCTCCTCAAATCGGTATTCTACTCTCAACTCCTTCACCCAGTTTGGCGATGATGAATTTAAAACAACTTCTGTGCGTCCAAGTTCTTCAAGTGAGCCATCAAAGCGCTTTAAGAATCCAACTAGCATGGGATCACTCTGCATCCACATCCACACTGCTATAAATAACAAAAAAACATGCAGCTACACATACAAAAATTCCAGGTGATTAAAATTCCTTGCTGGATGTGGAGGGGGCAGAATGAAGAGAAAGGAAGAGAACAGACAATGGGCAGTGACGGCCAGGGACCAAATTCACACCAAGAAGCAGCAGCAATCCCCAGCTCCGGTTGCAGGAAAGACTCACCTTAGAAAAGGTATCCATGACTCGTAACTTGTTTGCTGAAAATGATAACTGCACCGAACCCCACAAAAAAACCAAGATGGACCAATTATGAAGGATGCTATAGAGTGAAACCTGTACAATTGTCATCTGATGAGATTTCTTTTCCTGTTGCAGAATGAAGTTGATTTGCCAAAGAGGCAGTGAAACAAGACCTCCTTAAACCACCCACCATGGTAATAGACAATTGTAAAGTGTTTCCTTCATGGGTCCTTCTGAACCCTCGAGGATGAGGATGCACTGCAATCACATGGGCTGGCTAGGTTTTATCCTAGGTGCTTCTTCCATTTGAGACAGAGGGTGATTTGAGAACATGCACACTTAAACTAACACACTACTACTCCAGCTTTACATAATTGGTCAACAACAAAATTCCAACCTGTATTTGAGAAGAGAGGCCCCGTGTTCCACCAAGATTTTCCACAGCCTCAAAGACATCACTCTGCCAGTTTAAGGCATTGCGGCTTTGTACACCCCCAACAGCCTGTTGACCTCCTGCTACATCTGAGAAGCAATTTCCCATGATTGATTCCACGATGCAGCTTGATTCCAAGACCTAATTTGATTGTTGGGAAATTGTGTTAGAAAATGAATATCCACATCACATGTATGCAGCATGATGTCTTTAATTTAATGCTTTTCATGAGAAGGTTGCCAGAAAGTAGTAGTAGTCAAGAAAAGCTTGAAATAAACCTCAGATTGCAAAACATGGCCAACATAGCATTCATACTCGGAGGCAGTTGTTAGTAACCTGTCCGATACCCAATTACTGACACTGACAATTCTGCAACTTGAAATAATCTCAAGGATTACAGGGCTGACCAAATATATGTGGCCCTCCAGCAGCAAGGTTGAGGAATGTACAAAGCTTGTGTGTAAAATATAGGGGGGGTTAGGAAATGGCCCCTTGTTCCTACTAGTCTTCAATGTATTTCACCAATATCAAAGAAAAAAAACACTTCATCAGATTTGCATGCCACTTAGGGAATGTGCAGCTTGGTGCAAAATGGGTGGGGGTAGGAAATGCCCCTTGTTCCTAGTCTTCCATGTATTTTACCAATCTCATAAAATAAAACACTGCATTAGGATTTACATGCCATTTAGGGAATGAATGTGCGGTTTGGCGTAAATGAGTGGGGGTAGGAAATGCCCTACCCTTGTTTTCCTAGTGTTCAATCTAAGAATTTCACTGGTCTCATAAGAACAACACTTGGCTAAATTTGCACACTTAAAAACTCCCACTAAGTCTCAAGCTACAGAGAGCATCATGTGACTATAAGCAAGCAGTCATGTCCCTGGATACCCATAATATAACCCCAGTGCAGAGAGCACTTTAGCTGAGAGGTGGATCAAAGCTCATGAAGCTGCTGAAGAAGATTAGGGTTGGCAAAAATCCAAGGTTGTGAATAATCTAAGGAACCCCATGCTAGGGTTTATAAGGAAGGAGAATGCATCATGTCAGTAGAAGGAATGCACAGTACTGACCGACTCCTATGGCTATAAACCCTAAGGGTCACAAGCTGCCGGAGCAGTAGAAGAGCAAGATCCAGGCATGTGAGTCAGAGAAAAGTCGGGGGCACCTAGTAGACGCAAAACCCACCTCGAATTTCAATGCGGTTGAGATGAAAACCGCGGCCGAATTACAAGGCCGACGACAAACCACTCTTCTCTAGCTGTTGTTGTTGTTGTTGTTGCAGCTGCTGCTGCGGCCGCCAAGTTTTTCCAAGAAATGGGGACCAAAACGTGCCTGCGCAATCCATGAAAACCCGGCCGACTTTGGGTGCCTGCCAGATCTACTACGACCCAAGATGAGAACCCATTTTGGGAATGAAGCGCGTGAAGAAGAATTTTTGGCCTGCTGTATCGTCGGGTGTGCTGCTGCAAGCGGCGTGCGATTAGAAGAACTTCGTTGCTTTTGTTGCTGTTGTTGTTGGTCCTGTGTTTTGGACTTTTTTTGGGTGGGGGATTTCTTTGAATGCTGTAGGCCATGCCTTTCTGACTATTGCCTGCTTTTTGCACGCCACTTTTACAGCCCAAAAACTCGTCACCGATGCACGATCTGCTCTTCTCATCCTTTCAAGTTCTGTGTCGGAGTTTGTCGGTAACTACGACCGGATTCGCCAGCCAGCCAGCCCGCCAGCCAGCGAGTTCGGTCGTCTGTTTGGTCATCTGTTTGGTCGTCTGTTTGGTCGTCAGTTTCTCCATCCCTGCCTCCCTTCCTTCGACCATTCGTTGACCCGTGAATCACTAACTGGTGACGTCACGTGTTTCCTTTTCGCCAATTTTGTGAGGTCCAAAAATTGGCGATTGTGCAGGCCCCGCGCCCCCCCCTAAAAGCGACAGATTTTAGTCGAAATTACACACTAGAGCCAAAAAAAAAAAGTCCTCAAAAAACAATTTGCCAGGGCGTGTGAAATTTCGCCCAAAAAAATAATTTTGAGCAATTGTTTTTTTGGGGGACAATTTTTTAGTCGTTTGTTTTTGGGGCAACAAAATTTTGGGAAATCAAATTTGGGAGGTTTTTTTTTTGGGGAATTAAAATTTTTCAAATGTGAAAGAAAATATTCAATTTTCAAAAAACAATTGAAATAAAAATTTCAAAATTAATTGATTATTCAATAGACATGTGTTGAAGTTGCCAAAATACCTTGGGCAGTTCTCTGCATTCAATTGGATGCCTTGGGTGAACTAATAATACCTACATTAGTAGTACCATGTAAAAATCTCAAAGGTTTTTTTTAACAACTTTTAAACATTGTTAACATATCTATCTATGAAGCAAGGTTGTTTGTTTGTTTTGTTTTGTTTTGTTTTGTGCCAATGAGATCCACCAAACCGAGATGCTTGAGATCGCATTCTTGGTTCTTTGGAAAGCTCTCGATGAGGAGGGGTGCATCAGCTTGGTTTCATGACATTTGGACTTGTGGTGTAAAAGTTCTTGAATGTTGAATGATTTCTTCACTGAAAATTAAATCGTGTTCTTGGTGTCTTTGGAAAGCTTTCCACGAGGAGGGGTGCATGGGCTTGATTCCATGACATTTCGACTCGCAGTGCAAAAGTTCTTGAATATTGAATAATTTCTTCATTAAAAATTAAATTAAATCGTAGCTGAAATTTTTGAAGGAATTGGAACGTGCCTTTGATGTTGTTGGAAAGATCTTCATGAGCAGGATTTAATGGAATTTATTTGGTGAGATTTTGATTTAGAATGTGGGAAATATTGATTTTTAAGTGATTTTTGCTGCTGAAAATTCAAATAAATTCCAAAAAACCAGGTTTTGGAAGGAAAAACCAGTTCAGGACATGGTAATACTTGGGCCGATGGCAAATGCCACATTAGTGGTCATAAAGACACAATTAGGGTGTTTGAGTCCAAATTTAACATTTTAAAATAAAAAATAATTTAAAAAAAAACTCCTCATAGATCTTACTCAAGAAGGTGAAGGTATTGATAAAAATGTTTGAATATTAAATGTTTCACCTTAGCCTAGATCAAATGTTTGAAAACAATCCATGCCATTTATGTCATGTATTTGAAAGGACCCAATTTAACATAAAATTATGACAATGTGAATCATTAACAATGGACACAAGGGGCTTGCAAGAAAACAAACTAAAACCCTATCTTATTGGTTAAAATTGAAATCAATGTCAACAAACAAAGGAATCATGAAAGTCTCCCAAAGGTGCTACATTGATTATTTAATACTCTAAACCTTATTATTTTCATGTTGTTGGAAACTTTAATCATAAATAATAAAATGTTTAAATGATTTAAATTTCATCATGTAATACTATAAAATTAAATCAAAAAATGGGAAAACACCCAACACAATGCAATAATGTCATTGTTAAGTTATTTTCTTGAGATTTTTTATTTACAAGTTTGGTCACATTGTATAGTCTAAATTTGCATTCCATTACATTGTGTATATGCAAAAGATCACGATTTAATAAATGAATTGCAACTTTTAAGCATAATGAAACATTGAACTAAGATAACAATGACAATACATCAACCACGATCGTTGTTTTGATCCATACCACACAATTTGTTAAACTTAACAAAGCAAATATCATGAAAGCCATTTTTGTTATTTTTAGTGCATTCATTAGAAGAAAAATTGGGTTTCACAATTGTTGTTGACGTTTGATCTTTAGTTGCACATGAAAAATGCAATTAAAAAGGTGACCCATCTTTTTATGACATGTGTTCATTTTTAAGGTCAATTATATGGTGAACATGTGGCATTCAAAAGCCATATTTCAATATTTAATATTATTAATAAATTAATAATATATTATTCATCCAATAATTTGTGAATCACATTTTGACACATGTATATTTTTTGAAGGCCAATTATTTGGTGACATTTGGTAATTTAAACCTATATATTATTCAATGTTTTCATTAATTAATTAAATCAAATCATCCAATTTAAGGTCAACATGATGTTGACATGTGGCACCTACTCAAATATGTATTTAGACCTAAGTAGGTATGTAAATAGGGTAAGCCTAGGTAGGTAAGTTGGTAAGTAGGCCTAGGCTAGGTAAATAGGTTTAGGGTAATCTTATTTTACTTTTGGGTTTAATCTTTAAGGTTGATCCTCTTTATTGGTTCATCCCAAATGACATTTGGTTTGTCAATATGTTTAGTACATTTATTTATATAATGTGAAAATTTAGAATGAAAGACAAAAGATATGACACAAAAAAATTTATTACAAATTAAATGCAACTACTACTTAGTACTTGTGTTATATTAATTATATTATAAATAATAATATATAATAGGTCATAATAATAATAATATTATTATTAACTATTATTATTATTATAAACTACTAAATAATAAT
>Ga0209208_10012162_pt1 | contig 10945 bp, 7 predicted proteins | sample S1TSphfallax_3_FD_187694 | JGI IMG/M metagenome (GOLD analysis project Ga0209208, IMG submission 187694) | Host-associated microbial communities from peat moss isolated from Minnesota, USA - S1T2_Fd - Sphagnum fallax MG (SPAdes) (version 2) | ecosystem: Host-associated > Plants > Peat moss >... | reverse complement strand
GGAAAAAAAGGTGAGGAGTTGGAGTCCTCCGAGACTCCCGAATGTTTAGAGTTCGACAGCAAGGCCCAAACACCTCGCATTGGGGTGTTCTTGGTGTCGTTGGAAAGGTCTTGAAGCGTAGATATCTAAAATGGCCTCGCATTGGCCATTTGGACATATGTCGCCCAAGTTATGGGCAAAAGAAGGGCCAGGAGTCAAACTGGCAGTTTGACTCCCGACCACCAAAAGTCGAGAATCGACCTCTTCCCGACCTCCGAATTGAGAGTGCGATACGTCGTTGGAAAGATGACAACGAGGGCTACAAGTTTGGTTCAGACCTCGTTGCAATCAAACTTTGCAGTCGAGAGTTATGAGCTCCCAAAGTCCCGGGACTCCACCCGGGACAATTTCGGGACAATTTCGGGACTCCAACCTGGGAGTCCCGGGAAAAAGAGCCATTTGGATGTAGTCCCCGAAACGTGGCGCAGAGAATAATATATGGGGGGAAGGTGGTGGCTTCCCCTGAGTCCGGGCTGTGGTGTGTCTCGTGGTCCAAAATGCACGTGGCTTGTCTTAACACCCAAGGGTGTCTCGGAATGTGAACTAACCACGTGGGTGGTTTGTTTTTATGCAGATTCATGCTTGATCTACTAAATCTTCTTCCTAGTCTAATCCTTGGGCTCCCAACTCGACCCTCTACCCCTTTCTAGAGTTGAAAGCCGGGAGCGTGCCTCCAAGTCTCAACTTCCGCAACTTGACTTTGTGAAACCCTCAAGTGGGTTTCACCCCGTGACTTGGGAGCGCGTCATTTCAAATGTTACATTCCATCGAATCACCTTGCTTAACTAGAAACAAAAAAGGAACCCATACTTCTTTTGCTTATGAATGTTGTAGCTTACATTTTTGCAAGACTACTCCTAATGCACTTGGACGTTCAAAGGTAACATATGAAAAACTCCAAAACATAATCTAGGAACACCCACAAGTTTTGGGAGAAGCAATGCAAGATTATAACCTAGTATCTATGCTCAATAAACAAATATATTGTTGCAAAAAAATGTTTCGAGAAACAAAATAATCGAAAATCCAAACAACAATGAGGGAATTGAACAAGTAGACAACAAGAAGACAACAATAAAGAATAAGACAATGCAAACTTAACAACGCAAGAAATGAACGCAATACAAATGGATTGTTGCAAAAAAAATCAGAAACCCAAAAATAAATAGGAAATGAACAAGTAGAAAATAAGAAGACAACGACAAAAAACAAAACAACGCAAACCCAAACAAACACAGGGGAAATGAACATGATAGAAGTAGTAAACCCATATTCTTTGCAAGCAAATATTTGGTGTGCAACGTTTCAACCTTTGACACAACATATGTCAATCACCAAAAAATAATATAAAAATCAATATCCACTTGTAAACATTAAAAAGCCTCAATAAGGTGAAACAAGACATGTTATTGGTTTTTAAGACTATTCATGCACAACACTATTGTGTTTCGAAGGGGAAAATGAAAGTGAAAAAAATTGTAGATAAAAGCATGATGAACGATCTAGTGTGGGTGAAAAGACAAACCTTCCCTAGTCCCGTTATGAACTCTTTTTGTTATCAAAACCCTAAGTAAATCTTTAGTGGGGGACAATGACGAAGAGGTTAGAATTTGACGAAAAAATACATGATGATGATGCAAAAATGATGATGCAAAGTTGAAAAAGGTTTAAAGTGTCATGGATGGGTCATGGGGCATGAATGGGGATTGCATGGAGGAACATGGAAGATGGGTGCATGGGGCCAAAACATAGCTCCCAAAACGTTACATGTTTTGGTGGGGATATGGTTTGGGGGCTTGAGCTACCCGAACATTGAAATGCGCGTCAAGTCGCTTGTTAAAACTTGACATGTTTCGGTGGGTGGTAGGTTTCAAAGTTCATGTTTTGTGGCGTACGATTTTTGATTGATCGAAACTAATGTTGGGTTGCCACCTAAACATGGCATGTTTTCATGTTAGTTTGTTCTCGGGCCCTTATTGCATGTGCATGGAAACCCACATCAGGCTCCCTTGAAGCGAGTGACGCATTTACGACTTGTCGTTGAAATAATGTCAGGGCATAAAATCAATGCAAAATGTTAATGCATTTTATATTTATAGAAAAAAGGGGGAAAATAAAAAAATATTGAATGTTATTCATTCAAGCATCATCAAGTTTTTGGGACCTTATTGAGAATTTTAAATGCAATGAAAAGAAATTTCAAAGAACTAATATATGGTTGATTTTCTGGAATCTATATTATGGTCATCCTTAAACAATTCTAAAGACAATTTCTTACCATATGATCATTCTTGAACATTTCAAGAGACAATTCATACTTGTCTCATTTTTTCCACCCACCAACACGGATATGAAAAAGAAAATTAACATACGCTTTTTCGTTGTCCATGATATTTATATTAATTCAAATTAAATTAAATTTGCAATTGACATAAATAATGATGAACTATTGGAAACCATACATAGGAATGTAAGAAGAGGAAGAAAAAAAAGTTGATCATCACTAGTAGTGCAAAGCAACATGGAGCCCAAGTATGTAAATAATGCAGACATAAAATTTAGGTGCATTTATATATGTGTGATTGGAATAGAATGCATGACATGGCAAAACAACTCCACATCACTGATATTCCAAATGTTGATATTTAGTCTAATTTGCTTGGTAACAACATTATCACCCCCACCCCCACATTACAAATCTACATATTGCATAAGAAAACATTGGGTAAGGTGTGAGATCAACAACCTTTTCGGTTTTGGATGGAGAACAGGAGGCAAAGAAAGTGACTAGAGCCGAGCAAAAGGGAATTTGAGTTGGTTGTTTTGTGTCATGTGCATGGAGCAGCTGCAGGCTGATCTTTGTTGTACAAATTTTTTTGCATATGCTTGAATCTGCACAGGCAGCTGTTTGCTAGGATGTTTGGCTTTTGTCTTGATCCCCATGCAGTATACAGCAATGCATGTTGTTGTAAAACTACTAGTCATGTTTTTGTTTGCTCTGTTTTTGCAAACTCTTGCAGGACTTTGAGATCTGAATAAAGTGATCAGTTTGGATCCACAGGAACATCTCGGGCGTCTGAATATCCGAACTACATTTTTTCCCAAATCAAGACACACACACACACACACACACACACACACATATATATGTTTTAATGGCAGCAACTTGTGATCCCCTGTTGCAGCGTGTTGTTGCTCCTACTGTTGGAGCTCATGATGAGGCAGTTGCAGTGCACGTTGTTGTTGTTGCTGCTGCTGCTATTGGAGCTAATCGATGATGAGGCGGCGTACTACGGTAATAAGATGCTTACAAACTTCAAGATCTTTTCTGCAACCCATCAAATCAAACAAGCTCAAACATCATGGGGCAAGGCCCCAGGGTGGGGACAGTCCCAAATTAAGGGGCCTCGCATGATGTGGTATTTGAGTGCAATCCACGAGGAATGTCCCCTGCCTGTGGGGCCTTACATATAGTAAAGCACTCGGTGAATGTTACAAAATGAGCCTGAACATAGGACCTAGGTAGATCATGAGGCCATAGCCTCCAGTTTCTGGAGTTTGAAAATTTTAGGAATCGAAGAATTGCAACTGGTTTTGATTTTGTGAAAATTTCCAGAATCAAAGAGCATCTGGTTCTAGATTTTATTACTAAATTTAATATTTTAAATTTATTTTTATTAATTTATTTAATTCTGGGAAAAAAAAAGACCCCTTTCCAATTCAGGTTTTGGAAATTATGCAAAGAACAGGTTGGTTCCACAAAAGAATCAGGAGTTAGGGTAAGTTCTTTGGACTACATAACCGACAAGAGCAGTCCCGTGGTGTGACTTTTTCCCATAACTGGCCTGCTCGAGCCATGTTACAGGACATAACCAGTTGTAGAGGGCGTCAAGATGACCATCCCCTTTGTCATCTTCTATGAGGCGTGGAGAAAACGAGGCCACACAAATCCACATCCATGAGCTCAACAGGTTATGGGATTCACATCCATGAGCTCAGCAGGTTATGTCATATAATTGTTGTGTGGGTGTCCAATCAGGAAGCAACACATCATCAAGACGGCCCCTGCTACTGGTTGTGATCTTTTAGAACCATGGTTGAGGGCCAGAATTGGTTTCTTGGACTTTTTAGAACTGCTGGTCAAGAGGCAAAACCCCTTCACAATGAAAATTAGATAGAATGGAAGGCCTTGTAGTTAGGGCATTACGGTCTATGACCTGGTGGCAGAGCCCTAGTACATCCAAGTTGGAATGCCCTAAACAATTGGGCCTTCCCTAACATAACAAGGGGTGTGTCACACTGTGGCCTTGCCATTTACATTAAAAAGTATCTTAAGGCAAAAGAAGAATTATGAAAATTCAAATATTTCACCATGCAAAAATATAATCTTCAAAAAAAAATCCTCTAAATGAAACCAAAATCCTTCAAGATATCATAACTCTATAACTAATCTCAAGTTTCAACACAAGCCAAAATATCATCTTTTGAAAATCCTCATATATAAATAGACCTATTATTACCTAGGGGCCAAAATCCATTAAGCTACTATACTCTATAATGAATCTAAACACAATATCCCTGCCTACCAAGAGGCAAGGCCAACAAATGAGCACTGACCTCCATTTGTTTCAAGATGTAACAAATAAGGACCTTCATTTGTTTTAATTCTATACGTCATATATATCAACGGTCAAAATTCACCACCACTATCATAACTTCAACACCCTTGCACCATATGGCCCTTATGGTGGCACCTCTCACCTATACAAAGTGAAATTACAGGTGGGAGGCCCCCTTGTATGGGCCCACCTCAAAATCAACCGCTCATAGGATTTAGATTTATGGCAAGAGATGGTTATTCATTAGGTAAACGGTGTCTAGGCACCAACTACCACTTGTAATGGGTGTTTCAATAGTTGTGGAGCCGCTTATGCAATGGCATCTTCTAAGGTTGAATGGGATTGTTCAAGAGGCTTAAGGTTCTAGATTAAGTTTTTAAGGTTGTATTCAAATCAAACATTCAAAAATTTGAGAAAATATGAATTCAAATCTTGAAATTGCCTCATTTGAAAATTGGAATTGAAACCTAAACAAGGCTATTGTCCTTGTAAAAGAGGCTAAGTTCTTTGAAAGCATAAGCACTACGGCTTTAAAAAATGCATCCCCCTCTCTCAAAGAAACAAGTCATCCCCCATCCCCCTTCCAAATGGGTAAAAACTAATGGATTTAATGCCTTGCTTCAATGGCTATTAGGATTTCTTTCTTTCTTATTGCATACCTCCTTAATTTTCTCCCACATTAATACTCCACTTCTCATGAGTGTGAATATATATATTTATGTAAGTTATTAATTTTTGTTTGTTGCAATATAAGTGGAATTGAATCATTTCTTAATCAAAGGTTTTTAAACTCTATAAAACTATCCTCAACCCAAATCAAAGGGTTCTATGAAATAAAAATAAAAGTAAAAACAGGAACTGAAGATACCTTTCAAAATCACGAACCGGACAACACTGTTTCAAACTTCAAACCAAAAAAACCCCCTTCCTGAATTTAGAACTTCTCATCTAGATGCATGCACTTCTGTGGAGCATGCACATTTACCATATGCACATATAATATTCCAGATGTCACTCACACAATGAGTCAAGTTCGAGCCCAATTTTTATGCCCAAATCCTACACCAATGCTTAATCTCTGCAGTGCTTCACTGTAGCCAGAGTCGACAAACGGTACTGAGAGTGTCGTGGTTGTGGCAGAGTCAATAAAAGGTGCTTGGGCAGGAGAGAGGAAGATGAATCCTCTTGACCCTTGTGGGTGACACATTAGAGTTATCCTTAAAGTAACGAAAAGACAGCATCAGAACCCTGAGTTTGGTTGTAAACGGGGGTGAGATTTTTTAAAAAGCCTGCAAAATAGTACATTAGCATTAAAGGGGGTGAAACTCAGAAAACCATCAATTTTGGTGGTAAGCTGAGATTCATCTGTCTTTTACTTTTCTGTGACCGCCTCCATTGCTGCTATATATAATTTCAGTGCACCTACCTGTGCAGGTACTATAATTACTCTCGAACCTTGTGCATTAAATGCTGAGTTTTAGCATTTCATACCCATATTTCAGACAGTTTCGTTACTTTGCGAATGAAACAGAAAATGTTTGGGGGTGAAAGGAGGCCCAAAGACAGGGTGAAAACAGGGTGACTTTCTGGATTTCTCTATGAGGGATAAGAAAAATTTAACATTTCCTGATCGACCGAATTAAAATGGGGGCGGGGAGCGGGATCAGGATCAAAAAACCACCAGTTCCACATATTTGGAAAAAACAGAATCACGTAACCACAGAACAGTTCTGTGTATTCGAAAAAAATCAGAACCAACGAATCACTCGATCTGAGTGTTTTGAAAAACAACAGAATTAAAGAACCAACCCAATTTGAGGATTTGGAAGAAAACCAGAATCAAAGAACAACCAGTTCTGGGTACTAAAACCCTCAATGAACCACCAGGATTCATGAAAGAACAGGCAAAGAATTGACAAGTTCCTAGGTGGTTATTTGACTTTTTGCTACAAAAATTGAAAACCATGATTATATGTAATAATCAGGTATTTGATTAGTTGATAATCGAGATTATCAATTCGAACACCCAAAACTGATACCCAAGGGGGTTTGATGCAGTTTCGAATACCCACCTCACACTGGTTTACTCTCACCTTCTTGAGCGAGCCAGCATTCACCTTCCCCGGTAAGGTCGAAACGCTAAGACCTATGAGTTACAGGGTGATATGGGTCAAATGCAATTTGTATACAAGGTTACATATGGATCAAATGCAAGCCACTAAGAGAACAGCCTTACTCAAGAATGTAAAAGCAGGAGCCTTGAGCTTCTTGAGAGTGAGTGACAAGCTGCCTTTTTTTTACTGGCAATATGTAGTCAGATTGCACCATAGAAAAGGGGCTAGTGAAATGCCTTTAGTAAAATCATAGGTGGGACAACTTGAATTTCGCCATGTTGCTTCCCATTGATAGATAATGATTGTCAAAACTCAACAAATCTGTTGTAGATATTCACCCCAGCTTCCTCAATAACCTAAAAGCTTTATTGCCATGCCTGCAACCTAATAGTCATCATATTTAGGTCTTGTCGTCTTATGAACAATCTGGACCCATCATTCACTAAAATACTTCTTTTATGTGTACCTTTTCATTACTTGGGTTTTGTCTCCTAAGTAATGGGTTTCATTGTCAAGTGTGTAAATCATGATTGGAAGATTATGATAACTTATGATGATCGACTTCCAAAGGAAGTTTTTTAAAAAATGATTCACAATAATGGGCATTGGGGATTTGAAAGAGTGGGAAATCTAATAATAGGTCACATTTTTGAACTTGGTTGTATAATAGAGCACTAATGTGTAACACTTAGAAGTTGACTTGGTGGCAACTTGCAACATCGAATGGAAATTTCTTTTCTTCCAAACCTTGGTTATAATGTTTTGTGGGCATCGGATTTCTTGATGTTTGTGTATTATTGCATTTTGTTGTTTGTTGCACATTTTAATTTCACAAGAAGTTTTAGGTTTAGTTCATTGTTTTTGTTTTTGGGTTGTTGGTTTAACATATCCTCCTAACAATCTTGGGTTGTGGGTGCAAGGGATCAATTGTCAAAATGTCAAAGAAAAAGACAATACCAACCTTGGAGAAATATTTCCGATTTAGTCAGAATGTTGACGATGAAAGCCCAATTTCAATTCCTTTTCATGTATCATGCTCTTTACTGCACTTGTCTTCTGGAGCAAGCTTTTTCGTCAACAAGGATGATTTGTTGTCAACATTTGTGCATAGTAATCATGTGTTACACTGATTTGCCCCAATGGCTCACCAAATTACGTTGCCCCATTTCTTGATGTTTGTGAGATTATAGACATTCCCAATGCTACCAAACCTATAAAACATTCAAAAAAATGCCAAGATACCTAGGCTTTGACTTTTCCTTGGGCTAAAATGCAAGGAGGCCAAAATGGGGAAATGCACCAAGGTAAGTGCATTGTATGCAATTCAAGTCAAGGGAAAAACATGCTTTTAGGTCCTAAATCTAACACATTTGAGAAGCATGTAGAAAGCGGAAGGCCATTAAAAATTTGCCACATGTTTGGGTTAAGAAAGACAAATGGTATACTAACAAAAAATGTCACCATGTGTAGAATCAAATCATTTTCACAAGCACCCATCATTCAATAATGATCAAACAAGTGCAAGGCCACCTCAAGGGCAAGATAGGTAGGACGCAACAATAATTTGCAATAATGTTTCATTTGTTTTAGTAAGGCAAGCTGATGTTCAAATATGAAAGTTTGAGGCCTTTGTTTTATTTCTAGGTCTTTTAATGATGGTAAGGAAACATTAGAGTGATTCATTTGGTTAGGGTAAGGCAAAATTTATGTATAAACAAGTGCTTCACAAAACAAAAGAAGTTCTCATTGATTCACAATTTTTACATTGACATGTGATGAAGTCACAACAATTGACAACCAATCATGAATTTCAATACATGTTTATGTCTTGCAAGATTGGATTCGGTTCCTAATTTTGATATCTTTTGAGCATGTGATTAAAGGAGGATCTATAAATAACTTTATGTGAGTAATCATGGATGTTTTGATACACAATGGTGGTGTTGCAAAGGAGGAAATTACAAGAAAGCTTTTGTCATTTGGTGTTGATGGTGTTTCAATGTTTTAGGTTAGTTCTTGAATCCAAATACATTAATGTACTTTTAAGTTTTTGGCTATTTGGAAATTATTGATTTTTTTCCCTTTGATAATCTGAATGCAATGGTTTGATTTTCATTGTAGGGGTCTAAGAATGGTGTGACAAAACAAATACAATACAAATTTTCCCTTCAGTATGAAAGAATTCATTGTATGAACCATCGTACAAACCTTGTTGTACAAATATTATCTCATTTGTTAGTGGTCTTTTCAATTGAGTCATTGCTACAATCTATATATGTTTTCTTTTTTCATAGTTTAAGTGACACATAAAGTTCACAAAATTAGCTAAACTAATGGGAACCAAGGGCAACATAATCTTGAAAAATGTCAAAGCTTGATGGATAAACATGTTGAATCTTGCTAAAAAGGTTTTTTCTAAGTATAAACCTTTGCTAACAAAAATTGCATTGGCTCAAACAAATTTTGATTTGTTGTTTGATATATTTATGTTCGTTGGGCTTACATGCTTGTTTCCCTTGCTTGAGATAATGCACACTTTCATAAAAAATTCACAACAAAAAAATGTGTTTGTGTATGATTATGTGGTAGCCATTAAGGTGTGCCAAGGCCAATTTTATGGCCTTTACAATGACCCCAATCCATGCTATAGTTCAAATGCATTCAAGGACTTCAAAGATATTTTAGACTACAAACATGGCATTATGTCACAAAGGTGGATTACTTTTGAGTTTGATTTGAATATTCTTGGAGTTGAGTATTTGGCATTTTAATGTGCAAAACACACATTTTATGTTACTTATTTGGATCATTTCACTAGAAGACTTGGGCATGTCACTTGGGATATTTATAACAACATAGTGGAAGAGGTGAAACAACTTTGTCCATGTATGGCCCTTTTCTTTAAACAATCATTCTTTTTTTTGGACTTTCTTTTATTAAAAAATTGTGTTGAATTGTTTTGCAAGTGTTGTAGATTCCTTAACAAAAGAACCAACAAATCAATTTCCTGGAATAACCTAATGGATGCATTATGGGTTTGCTACCCTCAATATTGGTTACATGATGATGATGAGCAAAATTTTGAACAACATTTCATGTTGATAAAAATCATTATTGTTATGAAGCCAACTTGCAAGCTAATTTTGTAATGTTTCCATTGATCTTATCACATGAAACCATGAACTCGCAAGAAAACATTTTCAAATGCACCATGAAAGCTAATGTTGTTATAACTATGTAACCTCCATTTCACGTGAACCTTTTTATTCAACTACAACAAACTTTGTCCATTTCTTGAGTATTAAATAACTATTTTCTAGAGTTTTTCAAGTTGGCAAAGATTGTTGCAGTTCAAATATTGGGTAGTGTTGAAGATGAACACACATTTTCAACTTTTTCATTTATGAAATCAAAGTTGCAAAATAAATTGTGTGAACATTCTGCAATTATTGTGGGCATGTTTTCCCAACCTTTTTTCACACTAGAGAACTTTCCATATGATGCCACATTTGAAGGATGGAAGAAGGCAAAGGTTCACCAATTGGAAGTTTAATGGTGAGCATCTTGATGAAATGTAATTTTGTAGTTGACATTTATTTAGTCATGAATGTTTTTAGGTGCAAGACATTTTGCCAATTTTTTTTTGTTAATTCCTAAGAGTTATGGATGTGTGGTAGTGTGCACTTTGGTGGACAATGTTATTAATTTATGTTTGTTGATTCCCAAGACTTATTGATGTAAGTAGTGTGGCTTTTGGTGGAGATTGTTTTTGGCAAGAATTTGTAGGTTGCAAAACATTTTAGCATACGGATGCATTAGCTTGAGCACCTAGATGGGATTTTCATTTTTTTGATCTTTTTGAATTTATGTTGTAGTTTTAAATGATTTCTATCTAGATAGCTAGCATTTGAGTTATTTTACCTCTATTGTGCACATAATGTAAAACTAACACTTTATAACATGAAGAATGCATATTTTGGGAAATTATTATAGCAAATGAAATTTGGGTGTATAATTGTGTAACCCATACTCCTAGTGAAAAAACCCTAGTTGGTTTCCTTTTCAAAACATTTTTTTGATTAGAGAATTATGTTCCAAATTGATTTTATGTGGAGCTTATTGCCATTGCTAGAATTCAAGGGTTAAAAAGTTGAATAGTCAATTCATTGAATT
>Ga0209208_10012161_pt1 | contig 10945 bp, 11 predicted proteins | sample S1TSphfallax_3_FD_187694 | JGI IMG/M metagenome (GOLD analysis project Ga0209208, IMG submission 187694) | Host-associated microbial communities from peat moss isolated from Minnesota, USA - S1T2_Fd - Sphagnum fallax MG (SPAdes) (version 2) | ecosystem: Host-associated > Plants > Peat moss >... | reverse complement strand
GAGCGTATGCTGGATTTCGCCGAGGCGGGCTTCCTGCGCTGAGCGCCGAAGAATGGGCGGGGCGCCCGAGGGCAGCGGCGCCCTGGGGTCGCGGATGAAACTCAAAGCGTCTTCCCAGACGACGGGCGCGTGGAGATCACGAAGCAAAAGGTGCCAGCCCTGGGCGTAGCGGGCCGTCCGAACGCGGGTCGGCAGGCCGCGGACGGCATGCCGCGTGGCGGAGGGCGGAATAATCTCATCATGGGCGCCAGCCATATAGAGCGTGGGGATTTCGCCCAGCTGAGCCGCGTCGTCATGAGCCCGCTGCATGGTCTGGACGAGGCCATAGAGCGCATCTGACCTCGCGCCCCAGATCATCAGGGGGTCGGCGCCCATGGCGTAAAGCTCGGGAACATTGTCGCTCGCCTGGATATGGCAGGTGAGCCAGTCCGGCGGCGTGAACACCTTGTCTGGCGCGAGCCTCGCCGCCGCCCAGAGCGCCGCGCGGTTGAGGATCGGCTGGTCGGACCAGCCCCAGACCGCGGGGGCCAGCAGGATCAGGCGATCAGCCGGGGGCGGGTCTTTAGAGGCGAAGGCCTCCATGGCGATTGCCCCGCCGAGACTCTCACCGGCGACGGCGATGATGGCATGGGGCCAGCTGCGCCGCGCCAGGGCGGTGATGGTCCGAAGGTCCGCGATCCTCAACGAATCCGGGGCCCAGATCCCGCGGGGAGGCGAACGCCCAAATCCGCGCTGATCATAGGCGAGGGTTGTCACCCCCCGGGCAGCCCACCAGGGACCGGCCAGGTGAAAGGCGTTGGCATAGTCGTTCATGCCATGCAGCCCGATGATTACCGCCCAAGGATCGCCGGAAGCGTCCCACTGGGAGAGACCAAGCCGCGTCCCGTCGAAACTGACAAAGGCATGGTCTTCGAGGCGGGCCCCTGAGAATCCCGCGTCCGGCAGCGCCGCCTGCTGAAGGGTAGGCGCGCAAGCCACCAGGGTCAGCAGCAGAAGTGCGATCAATCCGTGTCGGGCGTGGGTCACGCGGCGAGAATTTCAGCCACCCTTTGGCGCAAATAGGGCGCGACGTCGGCCTCGAACCAAGGATTGCGCTTGAGCCAGGCGGTGTTGCGCCAGGAGGGATGGGGCAGGCAGATCACGCCCGGCAAGCGCGCGCGCCAGTCGCGCACCGCCGCATCCATGGAGCCGGGGTGGGCCGCACCCAGGGCCCATTTCTGGGCCGGGAGTCCCATGAGCAAGACGATCTCCACCCGCGGCAGAGCCGCCATCAGGCGCGCGCGCCACATCCGGGCGCAGCGGGCCGGCGGAGGATAGTCGCCGCCGCCCGCCGGCGCCGTGCCGGGATAGCAGAAAGCCATGGCCGCCACGCCTATCGCCGGGTTTCGGTAGAAGGTCTCGCGGTCGACACCCATCCAGTTTCGCAGACGGTCGCCTGACGGGTCGTCGAAGGGGAGTCCGCTTTCATGCACCCGCCGTCCCGGCGCCTGGCCGCAGAGCAGGATGCGGGTCGCGGCGCTCACCCGCACCACGGGACGGGGGTCATGAGGAAACTCGGCCGCACAGGCGCGGCAGGCGCGAATTTCGCCGAGAAGCGCGTCGAGGCTCACGGCTGACCTAGCCCGAGGCCAGACGGACAACGGCCCAGATGATGGCGACGCCGAGGACCGTGGACGCGGTCGTCCAGAGGCTCGGATGGCCATGATGGCTCCCAGGGAGAAGCTCGCTCGCCCCGATATAGAGAAAGAAGCCCGCGAAAACGGCCAGCAGCCAAGCCAGAACCTGCTGCGGCGGGGAGACCAGGCGGCTGATTCCGATCCCCGCCAGGGGCGCCAGGGCATCCGCGGCGAGCCACATTCGCGCACGGATGACGCTGCGGCCGCCAAGCTGGCTCACGGCCACGGTATTGGCGCCGTCGGCAAGGTCGTGGGCCAGGACAGCGGCGGCGAGAACGGCGCCCACGGCGGGCGAGGCCTGAAATCCAAGGCCAATGGCCAAGCCATCAAGGAGACTGTGGGCCGTAAGACTGGCCGCGCCGAGATGCCCGCGATGTCCTCCGCCATCTTTGGCCGCCAGGAGAAAGGACCGGTCGATGACCAGGTAGATCAGGAAACCCAAGGCCACGAGCGTGGTCGTCATGCGAATGTCGTCGCGCGAGGCGAGCTTCAGGGCCTCGGGCAGCAGATCCAGAAGGGCGACGCCGACCACCGCCCCGGCGCTTAGGCCCAGGATCAGATGGACCCGATCGGCCAGACGGAGGGCGAGAAGGCCGCCGGCAAAGGTGGCCAGCCCAGCCGCCAGCCCCAGGACAACGAGAAGGGAGTCTCCGCTCACCCGCCGCGCTTCAGGGTCTCGCGGGCGATCACCACCTGCTGAATCTGACTGGTGCCCTCATAGATCCGGAAGATGCGGACATCGCGGTAGAGCCGCTCGATGCCATAGTCAGCAATATAGCCGGCGCCGCCGAATATCTGCACCGCCCGGTCCGCGACCCGGCCCACCATCTCCGAGGCAAACAGCTTGGCGGCCGAGGCTTCCAGGGTCACACCAAGGCCCGCATCCCGCTTACGAGCTGTCTCCAGGGTGAGAGCCCGGGCGGCCAGGGCCTCGGTCTTGGAATCGGCGATCATGCCCTGGATGAGCTGAAAACTGGCGATGGGCGCGCCAAACTGTTTGCGCTCGCTGGCATAGGCGACGACGTCGGCGAGTAACCGTTCGGCCACCCCGACGCAGACCGCCGAGATATGGAGGCGGCCCTTATCCAGCACCTGCATGGCCACCTTGAACCCCTCGCCCTCGGCGCCGAGACGGTTCTCGGCCGGCACGCGGACATTGTCGAAATTGACGTCGCAGATGTGGGCGCCCTGTTGACCCATCTTCTTCTCGGGCTTGCCGATACTGAGGCCCGGCAGACCGCTGGGAACCAGAAACGCCGAGACGCCCCCCGCGCCTTTGATATCGGGGTTGGTGCGCGCCATGACGGTGAAGAGGCCGGCCTTATTGGCGTTGGTGATGTAACGCTTGGCGCCGTTCAGCACATAGACGTCGCCATCCCGCTTGGCCCGGGTCTGGACGGCCGCACTGTCCGAACCGGCCTCGGGCTCGGTGAGGGCAAAGGAGGTGACGATCTCGCCGGTGGCGATCTTCGGCAGCCAGCGGCGCTTCTGATCGTCAGTCCCGAACATGACGAGGCCTTGGCTGCCGATGCCCACATTGGTGCCGAAGGCCGAACGGAAGGCCGGGCTGACGCGGCCCAGTTCGATGGCCACCAGGCACTCGTCTTCCATGGAGAGATCAAGGCCGCCATATTCTTCCGGGATCGAGAGCCCGTAGAGGCCAAGCGCCTTCATTTCCTCAAGGATTTCATCGGGAACCGCGTCGTCCTCGGCCACCTTGGCTTCGATGGGCCGAAGGCGCTCGGCCACGAAGCGGCGCACCATCTCGACGAGCTGCTCGCGGGTCTCGGCGTCATAGGCCATGGCGGTCTCCTTCCAGATCCTTCCCGATATAGCGCCTCGAACGAGCCGCGGCGACCGGCGTCGTTGCCCCGCGGCGTGGCCCCCACTAAGAGGGCGGCAAAGCTATGTCTTGGGAGGCTCTGTCATGACCCGCAAACGCGCAGCCTGCGCCACCGCCGCGACGATCCTGGCCGCGCTGCTTTCGGCAAGCCCCAGTCTCGCGGCGACGGACGCCCTGGCGCCCGTCGCCATCGGCCCGGCCCCCGACGCGCCGGCTAAGAAGCCTGTCACTGAGGATATCTTTGGAACCAAGGTCACCGACGACTGGCGCTATATGGAAGCGCTGGGTGTCGAGACGCTCGATTGGATGCGCGAGCAGGGCGACTATACGCGCCTGGTTCTGGACGCCATCAAGCCCCTCCCCGCCCTCCAGGCCCGCGCCGCCGCCTTCACAGGCAGCTTCGGCTTCGTGAACGACTACTCCACCTATGGCGGTCGCACCTTCTATCAGGAGCGCGCCCCTGGCTCCGACAATTTCGACCTCATGGTCCGGAGCGCCGACGGCAAGACCCGCAAGCTTGTGGATGTGAGCGCCCTGCGCGCGGCCCATGGCGGGGAGCCCTACGCCATCAATTACATTCTTCCCTCACCCGATGGCGCAAAGGTCGCCGTGGGCATATCCGCCGGCGGGTCGGAAGCGGCGAAGATGTTCGTCTATGACGCCGCCAGCGGCGCGCTGGTCGCCGGTCCCCTGGACCGCGCCCGCTTCGGCCCCACAAGCTGGAGCGATGACTCCAAACAGATTTTCCTCCTGCGCGAGAAGAAGATGGCGCCCGGTGAGCCGGACACGGATCTGGAGCGCTTCGTCGCCCTGGAGGTCTGGCCGCTGTCGGGCGAGCCTGTTCCCCTGGCCGGTGCGGGAACCGGTCACGGCCCGGCGATCTCGGCGGACGAGTTCCCGATCATGCTCATGGAGCCCGGCGGCAAGGTCGCCGCCATCGCCAGCAAGGCGGGGGTCGCCAATGAAATTGGCCTCTGGACTGCGCCTGTCGACAAGGCGGCCGACCCCAATACCGTCTGGGCGCCCTTGGTGACGCCGGCCGATGGCGTCACAGGCGGAGATATTCAGGGCGACGATATCTTCCTGCTGTCGCACAAGGACGCCCCCACTTTTGAGGTCCTCGCCCTTAAGGCCGGTCAGCCGCTATCCGCCGCCAAGGTGCTCGTGCCCGCGCGGGCCGACCGGATCATCACCGATCTGCACGTCGCCGCCGATGGCCTCTATGTGGTGACCAGCGACGGCGTCTATTCCCACCTGCTGCGCGTGCCCAAGGGGACGGACAAGATCGAGGAAATCGCCCTTCCCTCCAAGGGCCATATCGGCGCCCTTTTCAGCGACCCGCGCATGGCCGGCGTCGATCTGGACCTCTCCAGTTGGGTCCTTCAACCCACTGAATATGCTTATGACCCGGCCACGGGCCAGTTCACCGACCTGCATGTGGGCATGCGGGGGAACATCGACGCGGCGGATTTCGATGTCCAGGATCTGAAGGCCAAGGCCAAGGACGGGACGGAGATCCCGCTTTCCCTCGTTATTCCCAAGAAAGCCGCAGCGCCGGGCAAAGCCATCACGGTCATCGAAGCCTATGGGTCCTACGGCATTTCCGAACTCGCCGACTTCTCGTCGCGCCGGGCCACTTTCATGAAAGAAGGCATTACGTATGCGGTCTGCCACGTGCGGGGCGGCGGAGAACTGGGCGACGCCTGGCGCCTCGCCGGCAAGGACGCGAACAAACCCAACACCTGGCGGGACCTTATCGCCTGCGCCGACGACCTTGTGGCCCGGGGGATCACCGACCCCTCGCGCCTGTTCATCATCGGCGGGTCGGCCGGCGGCATCACCATGGGCCGGGCTCTAGAGGAGCGGCCGGACCTGTTCGCGGGCGTCCTGGACCTCGTTCCCGCCGCCAACGCCCTTCGCTCTGAGTTCAGCCCCAATGGACCGCCCAATGTTCCCGAGTTCGGGACGATCAAGACATTGGCGGGCTTCAAGAATCTCTATGCCATGGACACCGTTATCAATGTGAAGCCCGGCGTTTCCTACCCGCCGGTGATGATTTCCACAGGCCTCAATGACCCCCGCGTGTCGCCCTGGGAGCCGGCCAAGTTCGCCGCCGCTTTGAAGGCCGCGGGTGATCCTAATCCGGTTCTCCTACGGATCGACGCCCAGGCCGGCCATGGGATTGGTTCGACCCGCAGCCAAGGGGATCTGCTCAATGCCGACCAGATCGCCTTCGTCTTCTGGCGCGCGGGGCTTCCCGAATGGCGCCCCGACGCGGCGAACTGAGGATGGACGGGGGCGAGGGCGAGACGGGTTCTCCCCGGCGGCAGATCACCGAGGGGCCTTGGGCCGGTTGGTCCATTTGGAGCGGCGACGCCTTCGAGCTTCACGCCGGGCCTTTCTACAGCCGAAAGGATGCGGAGGGCAGGCCGGTCTGCGCCTTCAGGGCCGAGGCCAAGCATATGAATGGCGGCGGATTCATGCATGGCGGCTGCCTCATGACCTTTGCCGATTACGCCCTTTTCGCCATCGCCGGCGACGCCCTGGCCGGCGGCCATTCGGTGACCGCGTCCTTGAGCGGCGAGTTTCTCGATAGCGCCCATGAAGGCGATCTCATTGAAGCGAAAGGCGAAGTCACCCGGGAGGGCGGCTCCCTGGTCTTCATCCGGGGCATGGTCACGACCGCGGGACGCCGGCTTCTGACCTTTTCAGGAATCGTGAAAAAGGTGCGCCGTCAGCGACAGGCTGAGGGCGGCCCGGCCTGACGCGTGAGCCAAGCTTTGGCGACTGATGCGTCCGTCACGCCAGCCCCGGCGCTGATCTCAGTGGGGGTGAGCCCAAGAGCCTTGCGGCTGGCGTCCAGGTCGGCGAAGGCGGCCTTCTCATCGAAGCAATCGAGGCTGACGGCGCCGTCAACGCCATCGCCCGAGGGGTTTTTGACGTCGTAATCGAGGCTGGCGGTGGCGTTTCGCCAGGCGGCCAAAGCCGCGCCGGCGCGGTAGGCTGGCGAGGGCGACGCTGCCTCCCGCAGGGCCGCCGCGTCGCTGGTGCTGACCCCCACGGCCGCGAAGCCCTTTTGGGCGTCCGAGGTATCCGCCGCCCGCGCCCAGCCGGCGCAAAAGGTTAAAGTTCCGGCGAGCGCGAGGGCGGCGGATTTATGAGCAAGATTCATGAATTCGGCCTTACGATGATGAATAGGATTCAAAAGTCAGGTTCCAGCGCTGGCCGAGTCCCGCTCCCGCATGGCGCCCTGCCAGCGCAAAAGGTGGGGCGAGTCCTCGGGGACCTTGAACTTCACCATGCGCGCGAATTCGAGGCTGGTGAACAGGATCCCATCGGCGATGGTCAGGCGGTCGCCGGCGATCCATTCGGTCTCGCCCAGGCGGGCTTCGAACGGGTCGAGGGCCTTCTGGGCGCGGGCGAGGTTGGCCGCGAACATGTCGGGGCTCTGGGTCTCAAGGGCCCGAGGGCGGGGTGGCCGTGCCTGACAGCCATCATCATGGGGTTGGCGGCGGTCAGCTCGACCCGGCGGGTCCACATTTCGATATGGGCCGTCTCCCGGGGATCGAGCCCGAAAAGGTTGGGTTCGGGATAGAGGGATTCGAGATAGCGGCAGATGGCGAGGGATTCGGTGATCACAGATCCGTCGTCGAGCACCAGAGCCGGGGCGACAGGGGCGCCGACCTCGGCGAGATAGGCGGGGCTCTTGTGGCGGCCGGTGAAGAGGTCGAATTCATCGATCTCAATGTCGGTAATGGATTTCTCGGCCATGAACCAGCGCACGCGGCGGGGGTTTGGGGCGAGGCGGCTGGTGTAGAGTTTCATCATTCAGCCTCCATACAGGCTGGCGGGCAAGGCGCCCACGATGGCGGCGGTCATGCAGGTGGCGAGGAAGCCGGCCGCCATGGCCTTCCAGACCATGCCCATGACCTCGCCCCGGCGCTCGGGGACCAGGATTGAATAGCCCGCCACATTAATGCCCACCGAGGCAATATTGGCGAAACCGCACAGCGCATAGGTCATGATGATCCGCGTGCGCTCCGAAAATACAGCCGGCCCGAGACGGCTGAGATCCAGAAAGGCCGAGATCTCGGTAAGGACCAGCTTGACGCCCAAAAGGGATCCGGCCGCGGGCGCCTCGCGCCAGGGAACGCCGATGATCCAGGCCAGAGGAGCGAAGATCAGGCCCAGAATCCGCTCGACGCTTACCGGCGTGCCCGCGATGGGGGGCAGAAGTCCCAGCAACCCATCCACCATGGCGATCAGGGCGACAAAGACGATCAAGGTGGCGGCGACGCTGAGGACGATCTGCAGGCCGTCGGTGGTTCCTTTGATCAGGGCGTCGATGGAGCTCTCATAGGTTTTGGACCTGGCGGCGTCGAAGTCGCTGGGCTTTTCAAGGGCAGGATCCCGGGGGACGAATATGCGCGCCAGAAGGATCCCGGCGGGGGCGGAAATCAGCGAGGCGGTGAGGACATGGGCCGCGGCGTTGGCAAGAACGCCTTTGAGGATCGTGGCATAGGCGACCACCGTCGAGCCGGAGACACAGCTCATGCCCACGGTGAGGAGCAGAAAGAGCTCCGAGCGGGTCAGGCTGTTCAGATAGCCGCGAATGAAGATCGGCCCCTCCACCTGGCCCATGAAGACGGTGGCGGCGGTGGCGAGCGCCGGGGCGCCCCTCAGGCTCATGGTCTTCTGGAAGACGAAGCCGAAACCTTGGGTCAGCCAGCGCAGGATGCGCCAATGCCAGAGGAGGGCCGAAAGGGCGCAGATCACCAGGATCACCGGCAGGACGCGGAAGCCGAGCAGGAACAGGCTTGAGGGATCGCTGACCGGATAGGGCTGACCGCCCGCGCCCGCGAGGAAGCCGAAGACGAACTTCACTCCCGCCTGGGTGCTGGAGGAGAGCCCGTCCACCGCCGCCCCAGCCGCCGTCAAAACGACCCGGGAGGCTGGAACACCGAAGAGGATCAACACCAGGGCGAGCTGCGCGAGGGTTGCGCCGATGGCGAGGCGCCAGGGAAAGCGCCCGCGATTTTCGGAGAACGCCCAGCAGAGGGCGAGGATAACGCCCGCCCCCGCGATGCCGCGCAGATTCTCAAGACCCGTCATTGCGCCCCCTTAAGCCCCACCCTCCGTGACCCGCGCCGCGTACGCTGGCAAGCGGCGCGGTTCAGTCCTGGTGGCCTCCGGCCGCGCGCGCCTCGAAGCGATGCGACAGCGCCCCGACCTGATGCACGAGCAGGGCCAGTTCGAAGAGGATGGCGAAGGCCTCGCCAAGCAAATGGCCCGTGAGATGAAACTTCGACGGAAGCTCGGCGATATGGCGGAAGAGCTCGGTGATAAGCCCCACGCCGAGCAGGGCGTTATAGGGTCGCCCCAGGTGGGACTGCAGCCAGGTGTCGAGCCAGAGCGCTCCCGCGGCGATGGGTTTGAGCATGTGAGTCCTCCCCTGGGATGGCTTGACGGCGCAGGCCCCTCCGCCCCAGAACCGCGCCAGCAAAATTGATGCCTAAAAGGGAGTGCCTTGGCCATGGCCGAGATCCGTTTCGACAATCAGGTCGCCATCGTCACCGGGGCCGGCGGGGGCCTGGGACGCCAGCACGCCCTGGAGTTGGCCCGGCGAGGCGCCAAAGTGGTGGTCAATGATCTGGGCGGATCCATGGACGGCTCCGGCGGCTCCTCCGACGCGGCGCTTAAAGTGGTGGCGGAGATCGAGGCCCTGGGGGGCGAGGCCATCGCCAATGGATCATCCGTCACCGACGACGCGGGCGTCGCGCGCATGGTGGCGGACGCCATGGACCGCTGGGGCCGGATCGATATCCTTATCGCCAATGCCGGAGTGCTGCGCGATAAGTCCTTCACCAAGATGGAAATCGCCGACTTCGAATTCGTGCTGAACGTGCACCTGCTGGGCACGGTCAAGCCGGTAAAGGCGGTGTGGGAGATCATGCGCGCCCAGAACTATGGCCGCATCATTGTGACCACCTCGTCGTCCGGGCTCTACGGCAATTTCGGCCAGACCAATTATGGCGCGGCCAAGCTCGGCCTGGTGGGCTTCATGAACACCCTCAAGATCGAGGGCCAGAAGAACAATATTCACGTCAACGCCATCTCGCCGGTGGCTGGCACGCGAATGACCGAGAACCTGATGCCCCCCGAGATCGTCGCCAAGCTGGCGCCCGAGGCGGTGACGCCGGGCGTGGTGTTCCTTTGCTCCGAGGAGGCGCCCACGGGAGTAATCCTCACTGCCGGCGCGGGGGCCTTCGCCATGGCGCGGATCGTGGAGACGGAAGGGGTCTATTTGAGCGGGTCGGACCTCACCGTGGAAGGCATTCGCGACCATTGGGACCAAATCTCCGACGAGACCGGCGCCAAAGCCTATGTCACTGGCGGGGAGCAGACCCAAAAATTCTTCCGCAAGATGGCGGAGGCTTGAGGCCCCCCCACCGCCGTCATACCGGCCAAGCGCAGCGCGCGCCGGGACCCAGGTGACTGGATGCGGCTTCTGCGGTTCGCGGTTGAGAGGTGCGCACTGATCCCCTGGGTCGCCGGGTTCGCTTCGCGCCCCGGGATGACGATATTAGCTTGCCTTGGCCTAAGGCGCGGGTGTTGATCTAGACTGATATTTAAGAGGCGCATCAGCGCCCGACGACGAAACGCTAGGGCTTAAAGGAAACGCGTGTGACAGCGACGGTCGGCGGCGCACATCCGGAATTTCGTCTCTCCCTTCCCCGCTTGCTCGGATTTTCCACGCCGGGCTTTTGCGTCGGCGCCCTGGCCATCGCGCTGGGGGTCTACCTGCCCCGATACTATGCCGGGCATTTTGGTCTGGGCCTGCCCCTGGTGGGTCTTGCGTTTTCGGTGATCCGGGTCGGCGATACGCTGCTGGACCCTCTGATCGGCGTGTGGATGGACCGCACGCGCTCCAGGCTTGGGCGGTACCGGCTCTGGCTGGCGCTGGGCGTCCCCGTCCTTTTGCTCGGCGTTTATATGCTCTTCGAACCCACCGGCGGGGTGGGCGCCGCTTACCTGCTGTTCTGGCTTCTGATCTATTTCATCGGCGCCTCCCTGATCACCCTTTCCCACGCTTCCTGGGCCTCAGTGATCGCGGCCAATTATAATGAGCGCTCCCGGGTGTTCGGGGCTATTCAGCTCATGGGCGTCATCGGCGCCGCGGCGACCCTGATCCTCCCCATTGTCATGGCCAGGCACGACGGCTCCAGCGGCCAGGGGGATGTGCCGGCCATGGGCTGGCTGGTGATCATCTCCTGCGCCGTGGGCGTGGTCCTCGCCCTCATGACCACGCCCGAACATGTGATCGCCGACAAGAAGGGTGAGACCTACACCCTGCGCGACTATTGGGAGATGGTGACGCGGCCCGACATGGCGCGGATCATCGTCGCCGATTTCTGCCTGGCCCTGG
>Ga0209208_10012160_pt1 | contig 10945 bp, 6 predicted proteins | sample S1TSphfallax_3_FD_187694 | JGI IMG/M metagenome (GOLD analysis project Ga0209208, IMG submission 187694) | Host-associated microbial communities from peat moss isolated from Minnesota, USA - S1T2_Fd - Sphagnum fallax MG (SPAdes) (version 2) | ecosystem: Host-associated > Plants > Peat moss >... | reverse complement strand
CTTCGCCTCCGGAACCAGCTTCGAGTCCGGATAGTCGGTGATCATGCGGCGGTACTCTTCTTCGGCATGCAGCGCCTTCGAGTAATCGCGGTCCGGCTTGTCCATCTGCTTGAAGTAGATATCGCCGATGCGCATCTGGGCCTCGGCGGCCTCGGGCGCGTTGGGGAAGAAGACGCAGAAGTCGCGGTATTCCGACTCGGCCTGGGTGAGCGCCGCCGTGCCGCCCTCCTTGTACCAGCTATCGGCGATCGCCAGCTTGGCGCGCATCTGGTACTGCGAGTCGGGATAGGTGTTCAGCATAGTCTGCAGGTCGAGCCGCGCCACGTCGAAGTGGCCCTTCTTCATGGCGACAACAGCCTTGTCGTAGAGCTGCTTGTCCGGCAGCTTGGCGTCCTGCGCCAGCAGCGCCGCATCTTTCTCGTCCTTCTTGACCGCCTTCTTGGTGTCCTTGGTCTGCTGCACCTTTTCGGTCTTCTTCTTGCCGCGGCCAAACGTATGGGTTGTCGAGACGGACTGCACCTGTTTGCCGGTCGAGTCGACCGTCGTCTTGACCGTCGTCGTGGTGTTGCCGTTGGTCGTGGTCTGCACGTTGGCGGCGGCGTGGGGACGGTCGGATCGACCGGATTCTGCGCCGCGGCAACCGTGACGCCGCCCGCGAGCACGACCACGAAGGCGGCGGCAAGCCGGGTGGCGCGGAGACTGGGAAAGAAGGATCGAGCTGGAATCACGTGGAAAAAACCTCATCCGCCTCGCGCCGGCCGGTCTGCTGCATGAACTGTGCGCGAAACTTCGTTTATTTTAGCCGTTGCTGCGAGTTTATGCGGAGGCCTGTTCGGCTTCCGGCTGCGGCAGACCAGCGGCGCGAGCCAGATTCAGGAACTCGCGCGCGTTGTGTTCGGTTCGGGCATGATCGCCGGGAGCGAAGATCGCAGAACCCGCGACAAGCATGTCCGCACCTGCTTGGACCACCTGAGCCACCGTATCGTGAGCGACGCCGCCATCCACCTCGATGCGAAAGTTCAGGCCCATCTCCTCGCGCAGCTCGGCCAGGTGGGCGATCTTGTCGAGGGCCAGCGGCAGAAACTTCTGGCCGCCGAAGCCGGGATTCACGCTCATGACAAGGACATGATGCACCATGGGCAGCACTTCGATCAGCATCTCGACCGGCGTGGCGGGATTGATGACCACCGCTGGCTTCACCTTGTGCTGCTCAATCAGCTGCAGCGTGCGATGCAGGTGGCGGCAGACCTCCTGGTGGACGATGATCATGTCGGCCCCGGCGTCGGCAAAGGCGGGGATGAATTCGTCGGGATTCTCGATCATCAGGTGGCAATCGAGCGGCAGCTTCGTCACTTTCCGCACCGCGGCGACCACGGGCGGCCCGAAGGTGATGTTGGGCACGAAATGCCCATCCATCACGTCGACGTGGACGATGGTTCCGCCGCCGCGTTCGGCGGCCGCGATCTCGTCGGCGAGGTGGGCGAAGTCGGCGGCGAGGATGGAAAAGGCAAGCTCGAGCATCGTGGGTAGTGTACTCCGAGCCCATGAAATATCCGCCACCCGTCACCCTCCGGGTGGTGTCCGCATGGGGGATTCGTGTCTGATTGGAGCGTTAGCTCTAACAAGAAACATTACGAAGGTTCGTGGCTGAGGCCGTAAACCCAGATGATTTCATCACCTTTGAACGACAGAATCTGGGCGGAGCAATCGGTCATGTCTCCTGGCGTCCCGAACGATTGAACAAACGCGTGTGTAAGCAGGAGGTCGCGGAGTCCCGTTACTTTCACATTCCTCTGTAATGGCTTCCCATCACGGAATATATCGGGCAACTGGACGCTCAATGCATTTGGAGACTGCGTTACTCGCACTTTGCTATAGTCAAACGACACTGAGTCCAGCCCAGCTCTAGCTTGTATGGGTGTTACGGCTCCCGTCACTTGGTTAGTCGAGAAGGTTGTGAAACCCAGGGGAAACCTCTGCAGCAAAGTGCGCTGCTCATCCTGAGAAATCAGGAGCGCAGTGAGGCTATCCAGTTTCTTTTGCTCTGGAGGTACTTCCGTCGATTTTCTGTAAGCAGCAGCAAACGCTATCGCAAGGACAAGACAGACAGAAACACTACAGCCCCACCGGGCTCTGCTTGGCCACCCCGGTCTGCCAAAGAAGCAAATGGTTAGACAAATGGCCGACGCAAAGAAGCACGTTGCGCGAAGACTTAGAGGCACATCACTCATGCCTCCCATGGACAGCAGCAGTCCGACGATCGTTGACCAATCCTGCCATCCAAACTGCTGAGCGCAGGCTTGAGGCGGGGCATTCTTTCTGCGGGGTCCCTGAATCGCTCTAGCGTCCACGGCGTGCTTCGATTTCGCCATGCCACCAATGCTCTCACTAGGCGTGGGTCAGGGTCCAACATGCTCTTCGTCGTAGCCCTCGTCACCGCCCGGAGGACGACATCACCATAGTTCGCTGCCAGCCTTCACGCCTCGACTGTCACAGCTTCAGAGGGGCAAGCTACCGCATAGCCATCCGCGAAAGACAGGAACTAATGGCGTTCTGCGTTCGCAGCCGTCGCCTTGCGCCCTCTGCGCGCCGCGCGCGGAGCGAGCACCGGGACGACGCGCTCCACATCTGGCCGGCCTTCGTGGAGAATCTTGACCTTGGCCGCGGCTGCCTGGTCGCGCTGGGTCTCGGCCATCGGCAGCGGGTCGCCGATGGCCAGACGCGCTGCCCCGCGCAGAATACGCCGCAACGGCCAGCTTCCATCCGGATTGGGAAAGAAGATCTCGCCCGTCCGCTGTTTCTCCGGGCGATAGTACCAGCGGCGCAGCAGCGAGAGATGCGCCGCGGTCTCCGCCAGCTCGAGGCTGGGTTGCGCGCGGCCGGCGAGGCTCTCGAGCGTTCGCTGGGCTCGCAGTTCGGGCGATTCCGTCGCGGTTGCGTCGCCTTCGAGCGGGATCGCCTGCAGAATCAGCGGCTGCGCAAAGAGTGAACTGCCGACCGAGGTCTGCTCCCGCACCGCGCGCAGGCCGAGCGTCGAAAGCCGCGCCGGACCCGCGACGCAACCTCCTTCGAGCAGGAACAGCGCGGACTCCTGCGCGTCCGGCGCCTCCGGGCGCGGCGTCGCAGGCTGCACGATGACGGCTCGGAGCTGCGGAATCGGGCGGACGAGCTCGGATGCGAGCGCGGCGACGGCTTTCACCTTCTCGTACTGCTGATGGAGGGTTGCGGCGGCTTCGAAGTCGAGTTCGGCGGAGGCGCGGTCGCGCGCGGCGGCAATGTTCGCCAGCATACTTTCGCCATGCGACGCGAAGAACGCTTCGACGGCACGGGCTTCAGCGGCGTACTGCTCGGCGGTGCAGCTGGTGTTGCAGGGCGCCATGCACTTCTTCATCTCGCCATAGGCGCAGCCGGGATGGCTGGGACTGACTTCGAGGTCTTCATAGCAGCGGCGCAGCCTGAACAGGTCGAGCACGGCGTCACAGTAGCGCTCCGCCGCGGCGCGCGAGGGAAACGGCCCGTAGGTCTGGGCGAGCCCGCGCTTGCTCAGCCGGTTGGTGGAATAGACGCGCGGATGAGCGTGCTCCAGCGTCAGCCGCAGGAAATACGGTGGATAGAGGCGCAGCCGCTTGCGTGCCTGCTCGGCGCCGAACGCCGCGGAGGAGGCGTCGTAGAGCAGCAGCAGCGAGGCGAACTCCGAACCGGTGACGGTGTACTCGATGGTGCGCACCCGGTCGCGCAGGTTCAGCCGCTTGGACTGCGAATCGGGCGGCGCGACCAGCCGGGTGATGCGGCGGCGCAGATCGGCGGCGCGGGTCAGGTAGGGTTCGGCCGCCGGATCTTCGCCGCGCAGGGCAAAGACGCCGGCCTGCGCCGGAATCCGGCGCAGAATCTCGGGTGCAGCTTCCGGGGTGAAGGAGACGGAGTGCTCGAAGTGGAAGGGCGTCGCCACAGGGAGATTGTAGCCGGGTGGCCTTGCGTCGGATCGCCACCACCCCCACCGGCTCAGCGCGCCGCCGCGGCAGTGGGGTAGATCCGGATCCAGTGGTTACGCATGCGCGCATGCAACTCCTCACCGGCAGTGTGCGAGATGATCAGGTTCGTCTGCTCAACCGGCATGTGGCACTCGATGCACCGGCTCCGCGCACTGGCGCCCAGGTGCACGGCGACTTTGCAGCTCTGCAGCGTATGGCAGCCCAGGCAGCGCGCCGCGTAGCTCGCCGCCGGACGTTCCGGTGCGTGCGTATCGTGGCAGGTGGAACAGGTCATCGTGGACGACTCCTGAAAGCAGCGGCTGCGTTCCAGCAGGCCCACCTGGTTGCCGTGCACATCCGGATGGCCGGTGTCGGCGTTCGCCAGGGGCTTGAAGAAGTTCGTGAGGGGCTCGCCGGGAATGTAGCTGAAGGCGGGCGCCAGGGGCTCGCGGGCGATCCCGTTATGACAGGAAGCGCAGAGATCCACCTGGCGTTCGCGCGTGAGCCTGGCGGGGTTGACGATCGCCTCGTCCGCCAGGCGTGCCAGGGGCTGCGCGGCGGCGCGATGGCGCGCGACGTGGGTTGCGCCGGCTCCATGGCAGGTTTCGCAGGCAATTCCCGGCACCAGCGAGTCGCGGCGGAAGTGATTTGTCTCCGGGTCGGACGAAAGCGGCTGCAGATAGCTGGCGTGGCATTCCATGCAGCCGGGAGGCACGGGCCGGGTGAAATCCGCGGTCCCATCTTCGTAACCCGGGCTGTTGATCCACCGTCTGCCCTCGGCCCAGTAGCTCACCGGGAGCTCGAATAGCTGGTCGCCGTCCCAGCTGAGGTAGGTCTGGCCGCGGCGTCCGGAGCCGGTCACCAGATCGATGGTGGCGCTCCGTTCGAGCAGATCCGGGGCGTAGCCTGTGATCGCGGTCTCGCGATAGTGGCCGTTCCGCAGCTCCATGCGGAAGCGCAGTTCGGGAAGCCCCGCGGGATTGGCGGCCGACTGGATCACCAGCTGGTTCGTGGAAGGACGGAAATCTCCCAGAACCGAGCGGGCGGACGGAAGCTGCGACGTGAGGTGATGGGCGGTCCGCACATAGGGCTCGCTCTGCGGCTGATGGCAGCTTTTGCAGGCCGCGTCGCCGGCAAACCCCGGCCTGACGGCACTTTGCGAACGCGCCGTGGGAGCGAAGACGGCAAGCGCCAGCCCAAGGAGCGGAGCGACCCCGGCGCTTCGCTTCCTAAATCGATTTCCCACAGACATCGCGTTCTCCTTTCCGCAGTGTGGCGCCCATGCGGGCGGTCAGTCGGCCCTTGGTGCCCGCCTCGCCGCCGCGTGGCGCAGAGCCTGCTTGCAGGTGGTGGCCATCTTACCCGACCGGAATGAGCGCCGGGATTGCCCTCCCCACGGCTCGGCTGCGGCTCTCCGCGCAAGCGACCGCGCACCAGACGTCTGCAGCAAGGTGGCTGGTCCCGACCCGTCTTGGAACAAGCACCGAATCTGCGCGAAATCACGTGCCGGGAGTTTGCTTCAGGCAGAAATTAAGGCTTGACAGTTCTCCGCAGCAGGCTGTACGGTTTCGCACCATCACGAGACTTGGAACGCCTGACGCGACCAACGTTGCCTCACCGGATGAGGCATAGAGTTCCGCGCAGGCTGACTTCCACATCGTGGGACTGCGGGACGACGCCGATACGCATCGCCTTGCAGGCAGATCGCACCCGGTTCGCTCACCCTTCCCATCCCCAGGAAACGGCTCCAGCCAGCTGGCGGCGAGTTTCTTCGGCCCCGCATTAAAGCGTTCTAATAAATCGTTTCATGGGCCCCTGCCCCTGTAGCAAGCAACTAGCCCAGGGCGCCCCGTTGCCGGAACCCGAGACGCAGGACGATCCGCCCGGAGCATGGTGCTCCCGGGCGAACAATCTTGTTGCGCCTCCGCTGCCTCGCGACGGACGCGTAAACCGGAACTGACAGGAAATCAACCCGCACGGCCGCCCACACAGCCGGCCTGTGGCACTTACCGAGGTCCTTCATGACAGCCAGTCGCAATCGAATCTTCTATTCGCTTCTTCTTCCGGTTCTGCTGTTGCTGGCCGCCGCCGGCCACGCGCAGCAGAACTCCTCGATCAGCGGAGCCATTACCGACAAACTCGGCGCCGTCATTCCCGGGGCGCAAGTCACCATCAAACAACAACAGACCGGGTTTACCGCCACGGCGGAGACCAACGCCTCCGGAAGTTACAACTTCCCCGGACTCAACATCGGCACCTACGACATCACCGTAACCGCGAAGGGATTCGAGACCCTTGTGCAGACCGGCGTGGTGCTCAACATCTCGCAGACGGTTCGCTCCGACTTCTCCTTGCCCATCGGGACCGTCGGGGAGACGGTCACCGTGCAGGCGAATGCGCTTGAGATTCAGACGGATTCGAACGTCATCAGCACCCTCATCAGCGCCGAGCAGTTCAACGACATCGCCTCCGAGAACCGCAATCTGGCCGCACTGGTCGCGCTCGGCCTGGGCGCCAGTTCGCTGCTGCCGGACAACAACGTGCCCGATTCGGTATCGTCGAGCGCCTCGATCAGCTTCAATGGCCTGCGCGAGAGCCATAACATCTGGTTGATCGACGGCGGCGAAGCCGATGATCGCGGAGGCGCGGGCGGCATCTCGATCATGCCGTCGCAGGACGCCATCGCGCAGATCGAAACGCTGAGCAGCAACTACCCGCCGGACTACGGTATCTCCTCCGGCGCGACCATCAGCATCGGGCTCAAGAGCGGCACCAGCAAATTTCATGGCTCCGCGTGGGAGTTCAACCGCAACACGGTCTTCGACGCCAACTACTACGCGAACAAGGAGAGCAATCCGGTCACGCCGCGCTCCAAGCTGAACTACAACATCTTCGGCTTCAACATCGGTGGCCCAGTCTTCATTCCCAAGGTGTACGCGCGCGACAAAACCTTCTTCTTCTGGAATGAGGAGTGGCGCCGCTTCATTCAGGGCAGCAGCCCCTCGCAGAACAATACGATCAATCCCGCGGATATTCCAACGGCAGGCCAGAACCTCACCTACGTCCCTCCCGCATTCGCCAGTTCAACGGTGATCAATGTGCCGAACATCACCGATCCTGCCTACGTCGCGAAGCTCGCCACGTACGGTCTGGTTCCGGGCGGGAAGTTTACGAACAACGTGATTCCCGCCGGCTTGTTCGATCCCAACGCCGTGATCTACCTCAACTCGGGAATCTTCCCCAAAGCGAACCTGGCGAACGGGCAGAACATCAGCAGCGCGAGCCTGCCCATCGACATCCGGGACGACGTGGTCCGCATCGATCACAAGATCTCCGATAAGTGGCAGTTACTCGGGCACTACTTGCACGACTCTGTCACCCAAGGGGAGTCCTCGCCCATGCTGGGCTGGTCGGGATCCACCTACAGCACCGTCACCAGCACGCTTTCGAACCCCTCGAACAGCGCCGCCATCAAGGTGGCGGGAACGATCAGTCCCAACCTGCTGGTGGAAGCCAGCTTCAACTACGACGGAAATATCATCAATATCACCAACGGTGCCAACGGCAACGTTCCAAGCGGCTTTTCTCTTGCCAAGTTCTTTTCCAACGGTTCCAAGAGCCTTCCCGGAGTGAGTCTCGGAAGTCCTTACGGCACGCAGGAGAAGTTCGGCTCGGCACCCTGGCACAATGCGGCCGAGGATTATGAGCCGAAGGGCGATATCTCCTACACCATTGGGAAGCACGCGTTGAAGTTCGGCTTGAGCTACAACCGCTACACCAAGAATCAGAAACTCTTCCTCGATGCGGAAGGCGATTATTCGTTTGGCACGCTGTCGGGCGACTCAGCCATTGACTTCCTGCTGGGGCTGGCAAGCGGTTACTCGGAATCGCAGGCCGCTCCGATTCGCCACTATGTCAACCAGACTCCGTCGGCTTACGTGCAGGACACCTGGCAGGTCACCCCGAAACTCAGCCTGCAACTCGGACTGCGCTACGACGCGCTGCCGCACGCGTGGGAGCGGCAGAACCAGGTGGCCAACTTCAACCCAAACGCGTATTTGTCGAGCCTGGCTCCGGTCTGGAATGCTGATGGAACGCTGGACTCCACGGGCCCGGGCTTCTACACACCGGCCGGTGCCTCACAGCCGTTCTATCTGAACGGGACGGAGCTGGCTGGAGTCAACGGAACGCCCATCGGCCTGGTCAACAACGACTATCGTACGCTGCAACCCAGAGTCGGCTTCTCCGCGCACGTCTTCGATAACAAGACGGTCATGCGCGGCGGCATCGGTTCGTTCTATGAGCGTCTCCAGGGAAATGACATCTACAACGCAGCAACTTCCGCTCCATTTGCCAACACGCCCTCCGCAAACAACGTCTACTTCTCGAACCCGCACACCAGTTTTGTGACCGGACAAACCGCCGCGCTGCCGTTCTATGCCCAGGGTCTTACCAGTCTGGCGCAGGATTATCGGGCACCCGGTGTCGCGCAATATAGCCTCGGTTTCCAGCGCGACCTCGCACGTTCTGTGGTCGGAGTCTTTCAGTATGTGGGCAACTTAGCCTGGCATCAGAATATCGATCGCAATATCAATAACTATTCTTTGAATACTCCGTTGATCTATGGGACCGACCCGGCTTTCGGCGCGGGCTATCAGTATTACTCGCGTGCCAATGCCGGCGACCCGAACAACAAATCCGGCACCAACCCGAATCCGGGGCAGATTCCCAACGCCAACCAGCTGCGCGTCTACCAGGGTTATGCGGGGATTACGCAGCAGGAAAACACCACCAACGGAAACTACAACGGTCTGCAGATCGGCGTGCGCTCGCAGGGATATCACGGGCTTACGGGCGAGGTCGACTACACGTACTCGCACGAGATTGACGTGACCAGCACCGATCTCAGCGGCGTGAGCAACCCTTACAACCTGAAGTACGACAAGGGCTCCGGAATCTATGACCGCAGGAATATCTTCAATGCCAACTACGTCTATAAATTGCCAATCTTCAACGCGGCGCAGGGGTTGGAGAAGAACCTGCTTGGCGGGTGGGAGCTGGCGGGAACGTTCGTCGACGAATCCGGAACCATCAACGCGCTGAGCAGCACAGGTGTCGGCCTCTCGCTGCCGTACGACACCATAGGTCTGGGCGGAGGCTACACCAATCGTCCCAATGCTGTTGGGAAGATCAGTTATCCCAAGAGCCGGACTGAGTGGTTCAACACCTCACAGTTCTCCGCACCGCTGCCGGCCTGGGCGGGAGGGCCAAACCAGGGCTTCGGCGACGCGGGCCGCGACGCCGTCATTGGGCCTGGCCGGGTGAACTTCACGACCTCGCTCTACAAGACGTTCTCGATCACCGAACGGGCGAAGCTGAAGTTCCGCGCGGAGACCTTCAACACCTTCAACCACACCGAGTTCAACTCGGTGAATAACAGCTTCACCGGTTCGGCGGGTTCGAACTTCGGCCAGTTGAATGGAGCCTACGATCCGCGGTCCCTGGAGTTCGGTGCCAACCTGAGCTTCTAAGACCGCCACGTCGCTGTACCGGGTGCGGCAGAGAGGCGATCTCTGCCGCACCCGTCCGCACGAATGGGCTACTCTTCTCCCAGGAAACCGTTCATGAATCGCGTTGCGTGCAGGCCGGGCAACACCAGGGTCCTCGGGCTTCTGCTGCTTTCTCACTTGTTTTGCGGATCCGTCGCGACGGCGCAGCAAGCCAGCCGCGCCCAGGCGCTGGCGCTCGAGCAGCAGGGCCGCTCCGCTGAGGCGGAGGCCGCATGGACAGAGCTTGCGGCGCAGCAGCCCGGAGATCCCGAGCCACTCGCGCATCTGGGTTTGCTCGAAGCGCGGCAGGAGCATTACGAGGACGCGGCGCGCTTCTATCAGCGGGCGCTCAAGCTCAATCCCAGCTTTCCCGGGCTGCAGTTGAATCTCGGGCTCGCCGAGTTCAAAGCGGCGAAGTTCCCGGAGGCTATCCGTGCCTTCCAGGCGGAGATGGTGCAGCATCCCGGCGACGAACGCTTGACCATCCTGCTGGGAATGTCGCACTACGGCATGGGCGATTACCTGGTCGCGATCCCTTATCTGAAGCGCGCCAGCGCACGGGAGCCCGGCAACCTCGCCCTGCGCCTGACGCTCGCGCACAGCTGCCTCTGGAGCAAGCAGTATGCCTGCGTCATGTCGGCGACCCGCGAGATTCTCACCCTCGCCCCGGATTCCGCGGAGGCGGACATGCTGGCCGGCGAGGCGCTGGATGACCAGGGCGACGACGCGGGCGCCGTGGAGCAGTTTCGTGCCGCCGTCGCCGCCGACCCCCGGCAGCCGGATGCGCAGTTCGGGCTCGGCTACCTGTTGTGGAAGCAGAACCACTTCTCCGAGGCGGCGACGGCGTTTGAACACGAACTGGAGAACGATCCCACCCACGTTGAGGCGAGGGCCTATCTCGGCGACTGCTATGTCGAGCTGGCAGAGTATGCCAAAGCGCAACCGCAGCTGTTGCAGGCGGTGCAGTCCAGAACCTCGGGTGCCATGGCGCACCGCGACCTGGGTGCCATCTACGCCAGCACCGGGAGAAACGAGGAGGCGGCCGCGGAGCTGCGGCTTGCGATCGAGCTGAACCCGAGCGACGTCGCTCCCCACGTTCGTCTTGGCAAGGTCTACCGGGCGCTGGGCGAACCAGAGAAGGCCGCCGCGGAGTTTGCCGTCGCCAGCAAGATGTCGCGCACCGAGAATGAGGCCTTGGTGCAGAAGATCTCCGGCGGTCAGGCTGCGGCCAGGTAAGCCGATCGTTCCGGCCGGTGCTGTTCGCAACCGGTAAGTTCTGATCCAGAGCGAATCACCTCGCTATGGAGTGGATGGAATCTAGGGCTGTTCTGATCAAGTTCTTTTTTGTCGTTTTGGGTTGATTTCTGTCAGAGAGGGCGATTTTCTGCGTTTCGTTTTCTGCACGAGCGGCCCTGTCGGTCTTTT
>Ga0209208_10012158_pt1 | contig 10947 bp, 5 predicted proteins | sample S1TSphfallax_3_FD_187694 | JGI IMG/M metagenome (GOLD analysis project Ga0209208, IMG submission 187694) | Host-associated microbial communities from peat moss isolated from Minnesota, USA - S1T2_Fd - Sphagnum fallax MG (SPAdes) (version 2) | ecosystem: Host-associated > Plants > Peat moss >... | reverse complement strand
AAGATTATTTGGTTTTGAAAAAAAAAAAAAAAACAAACACAACATACATCAACAAAAATAATGAAAGCCTTTCAAAATATAAGCCAATGTATGAATATGACTAATAAAAACAAAATTTGAGAAAATAAAAATAAGAATTCATTCAATTATGAGTTTCTAAATTTGCTCATTGCCATAGATCAAAATATGATGCCAAATTGCCTCTCATGCCTATTGTCATGCAATCAACACCAGAAAAATTATCATGTCTTTTGAAATGCATGGGTTTTAATGCAGATTTTTTCTTTTAAAATTATTTTTCTTACTAAAAATTCATCACAATGTAATTCCAATTTGAATGAAGACCAATTATTTTGAAAATGTTGATTTCTCTCAACAAAATTTGGAAATTAATGATTAATTTTTCAATTACATTTTAGTTGTAATGGACACATGCCTATTAGTTGCCTTTGAGAAATGCCATAGGACAACTAGTTGTAAAAGACACCATGTGGAATGGTAGTTCAAATTGGTAATCACAAAGTGTTTTGATTGCATTTGCAACTAAATAATCTTGAAAGACATCAAATTATATATATATATATATAATATCATCTATATACAAATATTGATGCTATAAATATTATATTATCTATTTATATTATTATATTATCATTATTGTCATCCTATGAATTGTTGACATTTGTCACTTGCTAGGCTAAGTTAGGCTAGGCAAGGTTAAAAACTTAGTTTAGGTAGCTTAAGTGGCCTAGGAAATATTTAGTCAATGTTGACCACCAACCATCACCATGTCATTTGTGAGGTTTGATCCTTCGACCTCAAGGATGGAAAGCATCTTTTAAAAACAACCCAACTTTTTATAAAACCATAGAAGGGTGCATTTTATTTAACCCATGTTCTATTATAAACATTGCACAAATGTCAAATTTCTTATTTAATATCATATTGATATTTTGTCCAAATGACAAAATTGAAAGTTCATTTTTTTCAATCATGCATACATTTATGTTATTTTTCTTTTACAAATGTAAACTCATTTTAACAAAAAAAAAACTTGAATTTCCTTATTTAATAAGATTTCAATAACCATTTTTTAAAATAACAAAATCAAATACATGATTCATAAATGAAACAAATTATACACTAGAGGAAAAACATGTATTTCCAACTGGTCTCTACAACTAAAATATAGTCGCAAACGACATTTGCAACTAAAATCACATTAATCACTTTGGATAAGTCACATGAAACATTAGTTGCAAATGACAAGGGGTATTAAATGAAAGAAAAAGTCAACAAATACAAGTTCATCCTTTGACTCCATTGTATACGTATTGTCACATGCAACTACAATGCAACTATTTTGGTCACAATTTGAAACAAATGATGTGTTGTCACGTGTTATAATATTAAATTATTATCATTATTTTGAAATAATCTAGGATGTTTAATTCAAATGCTTGGATGATCTTATGTTATGACATGTGGCCCAATGTAAATATGCCATGTGTCACTTTAAAATGAATTTAATACAAAATATTAATATTAAGTTGGTAGGTGCCTAGGTAGATATATAAATAGGTGTCTACAAACCAATGCTACATACCTACCTACTTACCTACTTAAGTAAAAAGGTGGGTAGGTAGGTCTATCTTCTTAGGTTAAATAACTACTCATATTGAAGTAGGTACTCAAGTGGGTAGGTACATAAGTTGACCTAGGTTCATATTATGTATTTACTTAGTTAGGTAGATAAGTAAGTTGAGGAGGTTGATAATTTAAAATTATGCATAACTTTTTTTTAAATTTTAAGTTAAGACTTTAAATTGGCTCATCCCATGTGCACAAATTTTTTAATGTGAAATTTGATGACCACACCCCTTGTTTATATAGTGTTCAAAATAGAAATGGAGAACAAACAATACATGATAAGTTTTGAAATTACAACTTCTTGACAAACTAAATACAACTCCAAAATTTTCCACATGCCTTTTGTTCTTAGTTTTTAAATTTATAAAAAATTCAAGTATATGGCTCATTAGATAATTAGATAACCATTTAATTGATAATGATTAAATTTAATATATATTTTAAATATAAACTATACACTACAAATATTAAGTATTCATTATCAACTACTTAAATAAATAATAACTTATTAATATTTAACTAATTACCTATGTAGTTACTCATAAGTTGTTAATACATTACTCAAAGATAAATAAATAACATATATATATATATATAGTCCATTATAAATAATATAATTACTTTTAATTTAAAAAATAAGTATCTTAAAAAAAAATCAGATTATAAATAATGAACAAACAATTGTTATTAGAAAATTCCTATACGATCTTAAAAAACAGTAATATTAAAATAGTTGCATTAATTACTATATAATTACATTTATTATTGTAAAAACATTTATCATAGATAAGTAATTGCAGAAATTTTAAAAATAAAAAACTTAAATTAATTTATAATAATTCCTGAAATAACAATCATTACAATAATTATTTTAACTACATTATAATTTTTGCAAACTTTTAATTCAGATTTAAAGTTATAAATTACAGATTGTGAATAATAATGTTCAATTAAAAACCAATTATGCATATACTATAATTAATTATTATCTGAAGTAAGTACAATGATTTTAAAGTAATGTAACATTAATTATAGTAATTAATTAATTTTTATTGTAAGAATATAAAATATATACTGTAAAAATCTATGTTTTAAAAATAATTATTTAGCGTAACTTATAAGTAATAAATATAATCATTTATAATTATTTATATAAGCGATTCATTATGGATAACAGTAGTAGAAAATAACCTTAAAACTCAATCAATAATTTGGAATTGAAATATTAATTTTCAAATTCAAATGGTTGTTTAAAAATTCAAATAATTAAACAAAGAATTCCAATAACAATTTTTAGACTTAAAATAACAATGTTCAGATTCAAATGTTTTTTAATTATATTTATATAATGAATTCCAGTAGCAATTTTTAGAATTGAAACATCAATTTGAATGTTTAAATATAATTTTCATAATTTGAATTATAATTCTATACTCAAACATATATTTTTGAATAAAACTAACAATTTTAAGAATTCATATTTAAAACTTCAAATTCAAATATTGATTTCTAGATTCAAATAAAATGTTTCAGAATTAGAATAAAAAGTTTCATGTTTAATATTTCAGAACTGAAATAAGAATTTTCAGTATTGAAATATCAGTTTTCAAATTTGAATAATAATGTTCAGAATTCAAATATTGATTTTTAGATTCAAATAAAATGTTTTAGAATTGGAACAACAATTTTTAGACTCAAATAATGATTTTTAATTATTAAAACATCAGAATGCAAATAAAAAATTCAAATTCACATAAATATTTCTTAAATTAAAATATCAATTTTTAAATTCAAACATATATAGATTTCATAACTGAAATATTAATTTCTAGATTCATTATATGAACAATATACATACATACACATAATTAATATACACACAAATATATATTTATGATATATGCAATATATCGCAAATATAATTTTAATACATACATAAAAATACACCCCTATGTCATTATAGAATACCTTTAGGATGTGACTAATTTGATGATTATTGCAACTAATGGGACATATCAATATATTCATGGATGAAAATAAACCTAAAAGCCATCCAATCGATAGGATGAAGTTTTCAATAGTTGCATCATAGTTGTAAGAGTGATGAAAATAGTTGAAATTTGATCTTATAGTTGTAAATACTCCCAAACTTAGTCACAAACAACTATAAGTCCCATGTAATTGCAAATGAGGTGGTTACATTTTGGCTGATTTCTACTAATGTATATGGCTAACATGATAATAATAAATGATATAACTCCCAATATTAAAACTAATATTGTATGAAAGAATATATTATAAAATCTTAATATTTATAATATTTCATATCTTATTGATATTTGGTCCAAACAACAAAATTAAAAGATCGTTCTTAATTTATTTTTCTCAATAATACAGAGCCTTATGAAATTCCTTAAAAGATTAAACTCATTCTAATTAAAAAGATGTAAACTCGTTTTAACAAAAAAAAATTGAATTTCCTTGATTAATAAGATTTCAATGACAATTATTTTGAAAAAAATAAAATCAAGCACATGATTTAGTAATGGAAAAGATTATTTGGTTAACATAACAATAAATAAATGAACATTTCCAAAATTTTAACCAATTTTAGGTTAAAATTTTAATATATTAAAAAAATTGATGTAAAATATATCATAATTTCATTTTAATTTTTAATTTAAAGTTAATAATATGATTCATTCAAACATAATGGTAAACAAAATCATAACAATTCTATGTATCAAAATACATACTTTTTCTTAATTAATTATATCATGTATGATGTTTTTAATTATATACCATGTCTATCTAACTTAACTACTAACTAATGTAACTTATTACCTATATAACTAATAATAATTAACATGTCTTAATTTATCTTAGTTGGGTGTATACACAATCTAGTGACTCATTTTAAGCATATACAACATTCATTAGAATCCCTAGCATTTTTTTATCGAAAATTTCAAAATAATTGAATTGATTAAGTCTAAAGTTAATCAAATATACTTAAAACAAGCAAAAATAATTCAAGATGTGATGTCCATACATTACCAAAAAAATTAATTGTAGAAAAATTATACATGTGACTACAATTTTGGGGGGGCTTAATGTGTTTTCACCCAACAACTTGTAAAAAATTATTATTTAGTTTCCAAAAGTCAATCACCATAGGTTGCATTCACCCAACTAGTAATTAGCATGGATTATTAGTTATTAATATTATAAATAACAATAGTTTTTCCTTGCTTAAACCTAAATCCTAACTTAGTTGTTAATTTATAATAACCTATATATCATAATTTACCAACTAGTTCTAATAGGTAAACTTGGATGAACTAAATCATTACTTGGTACATAGATTTAGGTTAAGCCATCTATTCTTGCTTGGTAGGTATGTTAATATAGGTTAGGATAGTTTCCAATATGGAGTTTAGATGGTAATATAAAATTAAATCACCACTAATGCCAACATAAAATGAAAATTTATAAACTTTGATAATGAATTGCAATCACAAACTTGATGCAACATGTGGTCTAATCATCTATGTATAATTGACAAAATACATAAATATAGTTACAAAACTGATTTGGTTTTTGCCCATCAATGAAATTTAACAATAATTGATAACATATGTTAATTTTTCATCAATTTTTTAGTCAAAACACAAAGTGGTCACAGATTATAATCACATTTATTATTGCAATTGAAATTCATTTGTTTCATAGTCACATATGTGATTATTAACACTTGTGACTTAGTGACAAATAAGACTATCACATATTTAGTCACAAAATGAGTTGATTTGGACAATAGTCGCACCCTAGTTGCAAACACATGGTTGGAATGGACACAATTTCTTCTAGCATTTAAAAACAAACTACATTTGTTGATTACGACTTGAGATATTACATATTTCAAGGTTTATGTCAAGTCATAATTTCATTCCTAAATCCTACATCAATGTCTAGTATCTACCTTTTGGGCAAAACCAACCTAACCTAATTGTATTAGAAATTATTAAAAGACTTAATTTCAATACATTTGATCCTTAACCCACATTTGAATAACAAAAGAAATGGAGGACAAGTAGGCATATGAAGTAAAGGACTTATAAACAACATAAACAACATTTGAAGAAGAACTTGAATTTGAAAATTTGTACATTCTTGTTTCATAACTTATCATTTTATGTGTTATCGTCAAACAAGTTTTCTTCTATTTCATCTTTCAAATCATCCTTAGAAAAAATCCTTATAATTTTCTAATGTTTTATCAAACTTTAATCCTTTTTCTACCTTTTTCAAATTTTAGTGAATTCAAAAACAAAACATGTGATGCACACCTATGTCGTCAATTACTAAATCAAAGCAATGAAACTATACCTCCTTGGAGCATAAACCTTTGACCTCGCTTGGGAACCTTCTCAACTTATGTAGTGGTAGGTATGATTTTTTCACCCTTACAAAATGCATAGCAAAATACAACATGAGTTTTTAGTAGTTAAATGAACTTTGTATATGAATGTGAAAGAATGCAATTGTGAAAGCTAAGTGTGGGAGAATTGAATGTATGGAAGTTAAGTTCTAAGGGGAAGACAAACTATGAGAAATATTGACAAGCATGAAAGAAGAGCATATAATTTTTTGAATTGAAAGGCTTGTATTGAATTGGTTTGACATGCCAAATCTTCCAATTTTGAACTTTAAACTTGACGGACTTCAATCAAATGCCCTTATGCATTGCCATGTGGCAATTTTAAAATGATTAATTTTAATCAGTAATGCAATCTACATTAGGATATGGAATTATTTTTGTAAGATCCAAGTTTATGTTATGGGTATTATGTGTATGTGGCAAATAATCCCAAAAATTTTGAAATTATAAAATGAAAAAAATGGAAAACTTGTGGTAAGTAAGCTCCATTTATATTACATTTTAAGCAACTATGAGCTTTGCAACACTAAGTGCAAGGTGCAAAGAGTGCAAATGAAATGGAAACAAGGACAAAGGGATTTACCTCAAATCAAATCTAAGAATATTCTACAACACAACATTGTTCCTAATTATAATGTACCAACTAAATTCTTCATATTCATTTGCTTCTTGTTGTTGAAAATTGTGTTGTACATTGTCCATTTGCTAAGTCTTATTTTGACTTAAAACAAGATCAATTGTGTGAGGTATGCAACAATGTTAAACCCAAATTACTATGCTTTCCCATTTGCTTTCTTTGCTATGTATGAAAAGTTGACTTTGCAATCTTAAATTGGCATAGAACCCTTACAATCACAAAATGTACTAGGGTAATATTCCATATGCAATGTTTTTTTTCTACCATGTTTTGCAATTATGTCACAATAAAGGTCAATTGCAAAACCCTTGTAGAACATGTTAGGTGCAAAATTAGGTGGATCACTTTTTGCGTCATATTGCAAGTGTTTATAGAATGTCATGCATTAACATGCCATAAAATCATCATTATGTCAAATTTCCCATTGAATTAAGATTTTCAACTTGAATAAGAAGAAATATACATAAAATTTTATAACATGTATTTCCAAATATAGAATATTGAACTTTTGAAGTTGAAAAATATGGACTAGCCTTTTGTTTATGGCTTTATACAAATGCATTTTTGTTTAAATGATGTTTTTTTTGGGTTATCTTATAAGGATTCAATATATAATATATTAAAAAAAAAGTAACATAGATGCAAAAAAAAAGTTATAAATAACTTAATCCAAAAAAGCTATGGACTTTTAAATATTTAAAAAAGGGCCTTATTTTCAAAAATTCATATCATATTCAATTTTTAATGGATTTTTACAAAAACATTAACATGCATGTTAAAGAGTTATCTAGTTGAGCTTGTAATCACATAATCTTTATTATCTCATTAACCACCTTTAATCCCCACTTAAACAATGATAAATTATAGCTTTAACAATACCGAATGGATTATTTATTCACTATAATTGGGCCACCTTATCACCCAACACCTTGAGAATAATAACTACAAAACTCACACTAATTTCCTAAACTTATTATTAATGATTAGTACTAACCCTAATATGCCACATGTGTTTTTTGTCTAATTATATAAGTAGGATGATGACTATCATGTGTGATAAAAATCATTAATGTTTATAAACAACCAAAAAGTAAATAACCATCCATTCACCATGTAATCTAATCATTCACAATTTAATCAACATCCATTTTTTTGTTGGCATGTGATTGTGAATGCAACAAATGTGTTGTCTTCATTAAATCTAATTACATGAGTGTTGCATTTGAGAGCTCATGAGGAGCAAACTTGCTAATATGTTAATCTACAATTGCCAAACAAGGGTAGATATTTGTGAATGCAAGGTTTAGCTTCAAATTTCATGCTTTTAATTTTTGCATTTATTTAAAAAGACAAAAGGCTAATCAACAAAATATATAAAGAATTATTTAGCAATGTGTATGTTCGATAACTTTGGTTGCAATTTGTGACAAATTTTGTTGTAAAATAATGAAGTCCTAGCATTGTTCTTCCCCTAAAACAGGCATGTTATAGAACAAACTTGCTAACATGCTAATTTGTTACACTTACAAAATAGGGGCAAATATTTGTGGAAGGAAATAATATATCAAATTTCATCTTTTCAATCCATGTATTTGTTTAACTAATTGACAAAATGTTAATTTACATAAAATATATACGTTTTTTTTTTTGGGAACAACCCAACATTGTTCTTTTCCCATGTTTGTTATTAAAGTATTGTATATGACGAGAAATTGGGATTTCCACATTAATTATGTTGGTTTCAATTTTTTTAAACAATGTTATTAAAGGGAATTTTTTACATTATAGACATGTAACAGACTCCCACCAACATGTTGATTTTGATTATGTTGGTTTGTTAAAAAATAAAATTAGTGTGGTATAAATGCAATAAAAGTTTGATGTTTAGACCTTGATTGAAGTTAAAGAAATAGAAACAACCTAACATGGTTTAATAAGTAATGATTTTTTGTATATGTCTTGCCATGGTGCAACATCACAAATTTGTAGCACAATTTTAAAAAATACTTGGAAAAACATGGACAAGATCCATGTTTCCATTAGTAGAAAAACATGGTTTTTCAAGTTGTTCAAGTTGATTAATTGGTATTTTTTTACTAGCGAAATGTACATTTTGATTAGAGGAAACATTGTGTGGATGGTCATTAATCAAACTCATTGATGGTGACCCATTTAACTACTTATCAAACGCGATAAATCTAGTACTGTCAAACAAAAAATGATATCCTTGATCAAAATGTTCAATGGATTTTTAATCAAATGGGACATCTAATCAAGTTTGACAAACAAAAAAAATCTTTTGGTCAAGATGGCCATTTGGTTTTTAATCAAATATAATATCTAGGCAAGTTTGGACAAACAAAAATAACATCCTACCTATGTACCTAGGTCTTTAGTAGGTAGTTAGGTAGGTAGTTACTTAATAAATAGGTAGGTAATTAGGTAGGTGTACATACTTATCTATCTAGGTACTTGCTACCTAGGTACCTACTATTTACTTAGTTAGGTAGTAGATAGTAGGTACCTACTGAACTACCAACCACCAACCTATTACCTAGGTACTTAGGTAGGTAAGTATTTAGTTACCACAATAGGTTAGGTTTTGTAAGTAATTCGATGGCCAATACACCTCCTACCTATTAAGTACATACTTAATTTTTTAATATTATATTATTGACCTACATAAGTCTACTATATGCAACATTATAAGATGTCAAATACAAAAGCTTGAAAAAATAATTTACGAAGTTGTTGTGCATTGGTAAGGACTTGGTTTATCATCATGGAGGTGAAAGATTCAATTTTTAATACTTACAACCTATGTTTGTGTTTAGGGGGCTATGTTAGGTAGTTGACTCAATTGTGTAACTAATCTAAGTAAATTAAGTTGGGTGGCTAGTCTACCACAAATACCTACCTACCTACCATTGTAATTTAATTTTTGAAAATAAATTATTTTAATTTGACTAATCAAATGATCCATTATGTCACAAATGACCAATCAAAATGACCACCTAGTCACAATGGACATGTTAAAATTGACTTGTCCAAAATGACATAACATTTTTTTACAATTGTCTAAATGGGGTTTTTTTAACTAAAATTTTCAATCAAAGAAACTTGTTTTTTTACTAGTCTGCAAAATGCCAATTGTGGTATGGAATTTGGTTGTCCATTTGAATGACATGTGGCATTTGATTTCATCTTCCATCAAATATGCTTATAATAAGGCTAGAATTTGTTTTGCATTAGAATTGCATGTTGGGTTTGTTATGCATATTGCCCCAATAGATTTTAACTATATGATGGAATTTTCTAAAAGCTAATTATAATTGGAAGTTTGTGGGCATTGTATTTGAGAATTTGTTCACATGGCATTTGTTTTGGCCTTGTGTTTGTGCTATTGTCAATAGATAGCATTGGTAGGAAATTATGATGCACCAAAGCAAAAATACTCATGTAAATGAAACAATTGGAAGAATTTTTGGACTTGTGTAGGAACACTTTCATTAGTTGATCCATCCTCACTAAACCCAAAAGTTCAAATTTATAAAATGGTTATAAAGACTTTTGTTCAATTTGATGGGTTGTAATAAGAATGTAACAAACAAACCCCACTTAATCAAGGTTAACCCTTGGAATATACAAGAGGTGATGATGTTGTTCAAAACAACTATAGACATTTTAAACTATTATGATTTAGAAAACTTCAACTCCATTACACAAAGGATCATCCACAAGCATGTTGTTAGTCATGTTGCTACTACTAAACTTGTGAACATTGTATTTAATTAACAATGTTTTCATAAATGATCTCTTAGTATTACTACAAAAGGAGTTGTTAACAAAGGACAATAAGATGTTAACAATTGTCTGTAAAGCCCTTATGCACATTAAGGTGTTGGGATTGAACTATGATTCAATCCATGCATGTACAAATTACGGGTGTGTCCTCTTTTGAGACACCTCAAAGGTTTCACATTCTTGCCCAAAATATAAGATTGCATGGTTCAAATTTTTTTAATAGAAGGTCCTAAAACACTTCCTTTGTATATGTACAAATCCTTGGCAAAACTCTTGATTTGACACAAAAATGAAACTAGCATAGATGGATTATTAAAAAATGTGATAGATTATAAAAGTTGGAAACATATCAATGAAAAATAATTAGAGTTTGCCACTAATGCACAAAATGTATAATTCAAGTTGGCATTCAATG
>Ga0209208_10012157_pt1 | contig 10947 bp, 7 predicted proteins | sample S1TSphfallax_3_FD_187694 | JGI IMG/M metagenome (GOLD analysis project Ga0209208, IMG submission 187694) | Host-associated microbial communities from peat moss isolated from Minnesota, USA - S1T2_Fd - Sphagnum fallax MG (SPAdes) (version 2) | ecosystem: Host-associated > Plants > Peat moss >... | reverse complement strand
TTTTTTGATTTTTTTATTTTAGTTTTTTTTTAAGTTTTTTTTTTTTTTTTATGTTCTTCATATTTCAAAGTATTATAGATGTTGCACTATATGCAAAGTTCAACCTTGGCTTCAACCATTTTTTGTTGGCTTTGATAAAATATTAGTGGGTTTTTGTGTTTTCCTTAAATTGAATCACCATAAGTTTGAATTTGTAAGCAAGGTTGGAGTTCTTGGTTTCTCTGTCTTCGGAGTGTGAAGAACTTTGTGCCTTTAGTGTTCAACTTTGTTGAGGATGGTGTTCCAAATGCCTTGTCCTTTGAAAAGAAAACCTTTGATTGAGACAAATGAAAACATGATAGAGGATTTCATAAGCAAAAGAAAAAGATAGAAGAATGAGAAGGTCAACCATACACTACGCTGTTTAGATTAGATAGTCGATGATTTTGCATCAAATTTGAAATTAAAGGCTCAAGGTACATGAAATTTATGAAGCTATGTATGTTCACATTCCCACCAACAATTTTCTTGCAGTATTTTTGCGAGGGTGGTTGGTTCATCACAAAGGACGTAAAGTCAATTGGTCACAATATGCATATGATACTACCCAAGAATGGATGAAAAGAACATGAAGGTCTTTAGTGTCTTCAAAAGGGTTTTTTGGCTCTTTAACTTATTTTGCGCAACTACTAAATGTGAAGAACCCCTACTTCTCAACGATGATTGTTTTGTTTGGGAAGGGGCTAAAGAAATCCATGTGTTATTACTAAACCAAATTATAATGGTGGAGAAGTGACTAGAAGCTGCAAAACACCAAGATCATATTCTCCTTCCTTGGAATTCTACCATGTGATATGAAAAAAAAGACTTGTAGAAAGAAGTATTCTCATTGCATGCAAATTTGCTAAATGATAAGAGATTTATAGAAGGTGTGTAATCTGACCTTGTAAAGTTGGAAATTAAACTCAAGGAAGCATGACAATAAGTTGTGAATTGTCAAACCCTAAGTCAAAATTTGAGTGCCAATATTGACCATGCTATTGTAGACAAGTCAATAACCATGGTCTTGAAGTCTATGGAGGATTTATAAGTTGTTGAACTTGATTATAAGGTCCAACAAATATTGGTGAAGAGAGAACGTGACAAAGTTGAAATTATTGAAAAGGAACATTATGAAACTTCTCTTCAGTTGGAGAATGTGACAATTCAAATAGCCTTGTTGGATCTCTAGATGAATCACAACAAGACGTGGGTAATAGGTTTGCTAAAGCAAATCAACCTTATGTTCAATGGGTCTAGTGTATCAAGCTTTCCATTGCCTATAGATGACCTAAAGACCATGCCCATGGGAAGTTTTAGTTGCATCATCATCATTGCCTACCGTATTTGCAATTTAAAAAATAAAATGCAACAACATTCTTGTGTTGTCTTGTGGTTATACGTATCATTCATTTTGTCTTAAGGTTGCACTTGGAAACAAATGCCACCCATTGTGTTGTTCCTACATGTTGGAAATTGTTGTTAGCTGAATGGTTGGCTAGTTCTAGTTTTTAGCAGAAGCTTCAGATGGTTTTCAAGAGGCCCAAATAAGAAAAGGGGTGTAATAATATGACATGGAGCACCATGAAAAGCTTACAAGGCTTAATTTCACCAACCAATAACTAAATTTCAAGACTACATTTCTTTTGTTGATTTGTGTTCTTGTAATTTTGAATGCACTTAAACTTGACATTGTCCTCTAGCTAGTTGTCCACTTTTTGGACTACTTACAATCAATTGCATACCCTTGTAGTAGATTATTTTGGCTGAATTTAACTTTCAACTACATACCATATAATGTTTAACCTTTTCATATACTTGTTTTGCACTTATCACTTGTTGTTATTAGTTAGTATTTGCTAGTTTTACCTGACATCCATTGATTAATTAGGATCTATGTGGGCAATGTACATGTCAACTACTTGCTTCAAGTGGACATGCACAAATTCTACTTTTGGTAGGTCTAGGAATTAAGCTTTCTACTTGGGCAATTTTTGTTAAATACTTTGTACTTGGTATAAGTAGCAATGCCTACTTGTGGTGAGTTCATTACCACATGGTTACTTGGGTGATGCAAGTGTTATAGGCATGATTTACTTGTTGGTGTTTGTCTACTAGTTGTTCAAATGGTAAAATAACATTAAGTTTGAACAAGTAGGGTACGTCTACTTGTACTCGATTCATTATGATGTGTTACTTGGCATATGTATGATTTATACTTGTAGGCTATTTGTTGATGTTTGTCTATTGGTTGTTCAAAGGGTGAATGTTTAATTCACATTGAACAAGTAGGATGTCTACTTGTGATTAGTTCAATACTACATGGTTACATGGTTTATGTTTGTTTTATTTTGTAGGCTACTTGTTGCTATTTTTCTATTGGTTGTTTAACACATAAAATGATTCACCAAGTGAATAAGTATCTCACACCTATTTGCTAGTTGCTAGCAATGGATTGCAAGTTCTATATTTCTAAAATATATTATGTTTACTTGTTTTATGTATAAATAGACCTTGTTGGTAGATTGTTATTGTTTGTCCATGCTAGATATTAAATGGTTTTAACACATACTTTAATGTGATTTATTTTTTTAATCATGCATTGTTGGCCTTGGTGTGTTTGTTATTGTAGTTGGGTCTCAAACACTCCCTCTACTAATTGATGAATCCACTCAAGTGGATGGTGTGCAAGGCTTCCATAATGAGGTGGAAGGCAAAATGTCACAACTACATGCACTCCAATTCCAACAAGCTTGACATATGCTTTTGTTGAAGATAGATTTGATGTGTTGGATGGGAATGACAAAGAAAATGTGCAAACAATCAAAGGATCTTAACTTGCTTGCATTGTTCATACAAATGTTTGTTTGAACATTTTAATTTGTTAATAACCCCCCAATTCCAAGGTTTTTGAAAACTTAAAATCAAAAGAACCATTGGCTCCATTTATTGGGGCAAAGAAAAATATATTAAAGGTTAGTTCAATTATTTCAAAAAAAAAAATAATCAACAATTTTCGTAAAAAATATAGCAAAAAGTTGTAAGTTTCTAGGTGGTTCCTTCAAATTATCTTTTAATTGTTAGTTATATATTAAAACCATTTTTTAAAAATAACAATTATGAAAACAAAGAACCAAGTTGAGGTGCCATTTTTAATACTTGCACATATTAGTTCATACATCCAACAAATTCAACAAGGGGTTAAGTCTTCAAACATGCCACAACTCCCCATGATCATTAGGTTACTGGCTTGATGCATGACCCAAATTTCATTCAATGAGATTACCCTTTGGGCATTAAAGTTGTCAACATATATTCCAAATTGCTTATTAATAACTTATTCCATTGGTTAATGTTGTAGGTATTTTGGTTAGCTAGCCAAACACATACGTCACCACAAATATTCCCAATTCCAACAAGATTTGATCCTTCTACATTTGAAGGATCATGATCACCACTTTTTATCTTTTGTCGAATTTGGAGGTGGACCTTGGATGTGCATTGGCAATGAATTTGCACTCATAACCATGGTGATATTTTTGCATTATATGGTCCTAAATTATGAACAGTCCATGGTTGACCCGAATGAAGAAATTTATGTTACTTTATGACATACCTTTTGAAAAGGGCTTCAATTCAAACTTCACAAGAAATAATTTAACAAAGTTGAAGCTAATTTTGTTGGTTTGGTTCATAAAAATCTAATACAAAACATAAATATGAATGAAAAACAACACTAGAAACAAATTCCAATTTTTTTGTTTTTATTTTATTTCTTATTCAAGTTTGTTCAACTAATATAAATCACAAATTACAAATATTGAGCTTTGGGGTGCAAATATGCTTAGAGGAACCAAAAACCATGTTAGAATATTATTTCAAGTGATTTTTTTCAATTATGTTGTATGACATTTTGATTTTTTAGGTGAACAATTATAGAATCCATTAACTTTGCAAAGCATATTTTGTTGATTAAAAATTGGGAGATTATATTATAGACCAATTTGTGTTCTTGAGTTTGGGTGACTTCAACTTTCATATGTAGCTTGTTACTTATACATCATTTTATTGGACTTTGCAAGTAAAAAATGATAGTTTATGACTTAGGTCTCTTTTATCAATTGAAAAGGTACTCTATTGATTCTGATAATATTTTACAATATCAATGAATGGGAGATACAATGAGACTATTTTTTTGTTGCATGACCTAGCAAGGTGGAAAACTACTAGCATATTGGATGTGGCAAAACAAAAATTGTTTGTAAGAATTGTTGTTACTATTATCACATGTTTCCAAGTGAGTGTAAACTACAAATTGATCACAACATGTCCAAATTCCTTATTAGCCTTTCCTTGATATGTTTTAAATTTCCTAATTTTTCATGTAAATTGATATTCTTTTTGCATGTATCATTAGAAAAATTAAATTTTAAGTGTGTATTTCACACTTTTTTTTAGTGGGCAAGTAAATACTATTTTAATTTATTTGTGGGGTTGCAAAATGAAAGTTGCTATTGGTTAGTGATATTAAGAAAATGGAAATAAAAGAGAGAAAAACTATAATATATATTTGGCAATTGATAGATATTAAGTTGGTAAGTGACTAGCTAACTTATAATAATAAGATATGTCAAATATAGGTAATGGTATAAAAAACCCATTAGGTAATGGATAACAAAACCAATGTATAATATAACATTGTGTAATAAGTGATTGGAAATGGGAAAATTACATAATGAATAATGGGAACATTGAGTAATTGAAAATGAAACCATTGGGTAGTAACACATACCTAATCAAAAAAATAGTTAGGAACAACGCACAAGGTGATTGCACAAGAAGGAAAAATTATCACTCATTGAATGGAAAGTGCAATTTCAAAGATTTTCACCATCTACTTAGTCCATCCCCCCGCCAAAGTTAAAATGGTTCATACAAGGGTCATAGTAATATGTGATAAATTGAAAGATTACATGAGATTGAATAGTAAAAAAATAGGCGAATTGTTTTTTTGAATTGTTTCAATGAATTCTTTTTCATCAAATCTATAATACTAATGCATCATAATCACCAAGGGGATGAATGTCACCTATTATAGTTTGTGGGTGTGCACTCAAAAATATATATTCTAAAAAATTATTCAAGCATTATTCTAGGCTATGAAAGTATGGGCATTTGCATACATATGTAGCCATGGCCAAAATGTTTTTAACATAACATAACATAACATATTCATATTCATATTTTATCATCTTCAATCCAATACATAATACAATCAACCTTCATTAAATTCCATTCAAATTTCAAAAATGTTTGATCATAAAATCAAATGCATTTAAAAAAATTGACAAATGTGTTGTTGTCAAGTATTAAACCCTTAACAAATGTAGCCCCAACATTGTCCTTTAATAGCAATGAGACTAGTATTGCATTTAGTTCTTGTTATTTAGCTCATTGCATTATTAAGGAAGTTTTTTTATAAAAAATTTGTAATTTAAAAATTTCCCAACCTTACGATGTGTTTTGCATGTTGTTAGTATGGTTGGAAAGTTGTTAATGAAATATGAAAGTAAAGTAAAACTAGTACATAACTACAAAGGACATGAGCTTCAAGTTCCAACCACATCCCTTATGTATGTTTACTTTTAGTAATGTATACCACATTCAAAATAACATATAAATTACTTCCCCATCCCCATTAGGGATTATATTTTCAATTTTGTGATGTAGTTAAACTAGTTATCCTCCAAAAGAATATTTAGCAAAATTTGGCTACAAACCAGGTAGAAAGTAAATTTTTTTTAAATCCTTAACATTTTTTTGCATACATGTTAAAACCTCATAGACAAATATGGTAATTTACATGTTAAAATTTAGCTACTAAAGAACCAAAAAACACATATTTTTAGCCACTTTGAATTATCCTTTTAGTAAATTAGCAAATTTTAGCCAAAAAAAGTTGAACCTCACACTTAAATATGAAACCTTGCAAATGTAAAATTAATATTATCTAAATGTCATAAGAAACAATCAAAACCAATCATATTCTATTGTTTGCATATTATTTACATGCATAAAACTTAATTTCACATTACTTATAATTTGATTATTTACAAGCTATTATAATATTCATCATAAATTTATTTTAATGTTCATAAGAAAGCACGCCTCAAGATATTTCTAGGTCTTGAATAACTATTGGATATTATAAGTTCATTTTTTCATTTATTTCAAAAACCCTTGAGTATCATGGTCATTCCCCTCGATTCAACAACAATTCACTACCATATGCCATCTCATGTGCCTTTTCATGTCAATGCATGTAGTTAAGCTAAATTGCAACATGCCTTATTCATTTTCCTCATTTTGATGTTTATATTTGATCATTTCAGACATCTTTTAGGTCAAATCAATTTATTTATTTATTTGGTAATATAAAGTCAACAATAGTGGGTGCTAAAAATGTTATTGGTTTTGTCCAATCACCTCGACTTCATCAGATTTATGATATAACTAAATTTTGTTTAACAATAAATCAATGAATAAATCAAATTTTATTGTTTATGACAATCTATTCCCATACCATCCTTGCATAAATGCTTCTTAGATGAATTACCTCTAGAGCTCATGAGGCAAAAATATAACCTCTTGTAGACCTCCCAACAAATCTTTTGAATCATTATGCATTTTAATCCCCATGCAAGATTCTTGAAGGTATGTTATTTTCAACTAGGGGAATTTTGTTGCATCCACCTTTAATGTCAGACTCTCCACAATGTTCAATATGTATTACATGTTTTGAATCACTTTGAAAATGTTTGTAGAATGGGCCACCCCAATTCACCATTGCAAACATGTTGTATTTAGGAATACTTCCAATGAAATTCATTAATTCCCTAACCATGATAGAATTGGGTATGACAATATTGGCTCAAAATAATGTATGGTTATTTGTCATAAAATTTAGATGAAATCATATAATTTGTTCCCATAGTTATGTAGTTGTTGCAACACTAGCCATGCCTATAGCCTTTCTCTCTACAACATTGTAGCAATGGGCTATTTCAAAGTTTCAATTGTTGGGTCCCTAACATCCGCTCAATTCATTGTGACTACAAATAAATATTTAGTTCACAATGTTGTACTTATTGATATATTAGAATTCTACAAATCTAACAACCCATGTTACAAACATGTGGAAATTACAACTCCTCTAGAGGGTGTTTCTTCATACATTTTTCATGTACTTTATGTGCTAATCCCAATTATTTCAAAACATTACTTAACATTTTCCCATTTTCCCATTTTTGGACAACAATTCATTCAAATTCAATCATTGATAAACTAGATGTTTTAGACATGTTTAATATTTTTGTGGAGGCTGCAAACCCTTTGGACATTTTAGGAGATAGACATACCAACCCCACTCCAAAAGTTACTATTGATATAAAATCAAAAATATTCATCAACAATTCATTGCTTATCTTGGATTTCATTCCTAGATTAATTCACCAAGAGTCCACAAGGCAAGTTATACAAACCCTTGTTGACCAACCTTCACACGACAATGTGGTGGTCTGTTGTTCAATTGATATCATTAATGATTATAATTGTGATATTTGGAAACATCAATTTCCTGAAATATTCCCTTATGGTTGTGGTAGTTCAGATGAACAACGTTTAACCAAATTAGAATTGGAAGCTTATATGGCTAATGTTTTGTGATTATCTTCAAGGCAATTTGCTCAACACCATGCATTTCCTTTAATAACATTTGATATGCTTGTTTACAACCATGCAATCACTTCTATTTATGTTCATTACAAAGTCTACCTTATTGATGCCACGTAAGCAACCATTGTAAGTTGAGACAATCTTGTTTTCTAGGTTTGAATCATTGCCCTTTGACCTGCATTAAATTCACAACAATTTGCTTATATTTACTCAATCATCTAATTACATTTGATTGTGGTGTTACTTATAACCAATTGTTTTGTGTAGTTCAACTATAAAGATGCCTGTCACACATGCCTCGTCCAAGGTTTACCAATTTTTTGCAAAAGCCACCTATTAATGACCATGGTATTTGCATTGCAAGGCAAGATTTGTGCTGGACTCAAACATTATCAGGGTTCCAATGAAAAATGACAACATTAGGCTTGAACACACATGCTTTCACAATCAACAGCTTTGGGCCAACCATCCCATTTTTTCACTATGATTCCAAGTGATGCTAGTAATCATTTGTTCCTTTGCTAATATGATCTTTACTAACTCAAAATTTTAATATCAAATAAACCAATTAATAACATTATTAAGATACCAAAACCACTCCTAAGCTCATTCAAAATTTTGTTTCAAGAAGTCCACACGCATGCCTTCTAAAATTGTGTGTTGCTTTGCTTTCCCCCAATCAACCACTTCGGTGATAGTTGTCAATGCCAATTTCAAGAGCATTCCACAATGTCAAATTAACAATGAATACATCAATGGGTATTTTCCAATAGTTGTTGCCACATTAAAAAACAACCATGACATATGTTGCTTCATTGGTGGAGATGGACAATAACAATGATGAGTACTTTGAAGATGATCCAAATGAGAATCATGAATTTGACTTTGAAAATGACGTGGAAAACCTTGGCCTTTCACAATTTATGTATGGTGACTTCAATGCCATACCTAATTCAATGGCAATTGTTGAAAATCTAGTGTTGCACTCCCACATGTTGTTCCCATCATATTTTGCCACATGGATCCAATAATGTTTCATGCTAGAATGAAGGATTTTCGTGATGCTCCACATGTTAATTCAATACTCCAACATTTTAAATTGCATTTATTGAATTCAATATGCATCTGGTCATAGTTGAAATGGTTGTGACAACTACACATCATATGGACTAAACACCCTTCTTGCTATTTCATCTCCTCTTATAATGTACCCTTCTTTGAAAGATGTTTTTAATTGCTCATAATTTTAACCAAAAGCAACATGCCACGTGTTCATGTTGGTAGGGCACATGTTGCTCAACTCATATGATAATTTAAAATCCACATAGCCGTTGTCATTTGACTTGGTGGAGATGTAGGAATTGGTAATAGTTGTGTCATATGGATTCTATTGACTTTAACTTCTAGTTGGTAATGACCAAATTTTGTCATGGTCATTATTGAACTTATAGATGGTTGTTACAATATTCAATATTGCAACAACCATTTGTAAGTTCAAGCTTATTTTATTTGCATCAAATTTGCTTCAAGTTGCCTTCAACTGTTCATGTGCAAAACTATTTGCTATATAAAGGGAATCTTTATCGATACAATTCCATGTTCATGTCACCATGGGCCATTGTTCCACTCTTTCTATTCATGAGTGTTGAAGCTTCAATTGCCTATGTAATGACAAAACAAGCCATTTGCTAATGATTTTGGAACTTGCGATGGGACTACCCATCATGTGCACAAAAAACAACTTTGGACCCAAAGAAGTTGCTAATGGCACCTTGAGTCATGTTATTAATTTCCAAACCAAAGTTTCACTATTTCTATTGAACATATTCCCATTGTCCTTGCCTTTGTTTTCACAATTTACAAATGCCAAGGACTAACCTTTTCAAGAGCTATCCTTGGGTCTTACATCCATCTTGACGAAACCCAAAGAAAAACAATGCATTATATATGTAGTTCTATCACAAGTGAAACGTTTGGTAGACTTGAAAGTTTTTGAACCCCTTTCCCATACTATTTAAAATATTTCCAACCAAAAAATGTTCACCTCGCAAAAGACACATGTTTACAAGCTTTAGAATACATTGCTTTGATGTAATTTTCACATAAAGACTTTAGAACACCCAAGTTAGTAGCCTTCTAAAATATGATTATCCTAACTATCTAGGTTAACCTACTTTATTTATAAGTAATTACCTTAGATTAATATAGGTAGCTTTTTGTACGCCTAGCCATTTAGGTACTCATAAATAATTCGATATACACTTTCCAATCCTAAATTATGCAATTATATAATCATGTAATGTTCTAAATGACTACCAACCTAGTGATGGATTGGGGCTTATTAGTATTATGTGAATATGAATTTATTCACCATCATTGTACTAGTTGAATTTTTGCAACTATTATTATTTTTGAAAAAATACAATTATTTGATATGCATGTTTGTATCTAGCATGCATTACACCATATAAAAAAATATTTAGTAATGCATTACATTATTTATCATTTATTATTATTTATTATTTATTATATTTGAAACAAATCAAAGGAAAATAAAATGAAAATATAATTGATCATTACTTTTAATTGGGAGATTCTTGAATTGACATTAAATAACCTTCGATTTAATCGAGAGCTTTTTTTTTCCTGGTCATAGGGTTCTTCTAATATTTAACAACATACGTTGTGATCACAATTGGGTTGTCCAATTTTTTCACAAGAGTTTCTGAGGTGAATGGGAAGGAAAGGAAAGAGATTTTTTTTTCTGAGAAACCTGAGCTCCAAATAAATTGAACCCATTAGAGGGAAAAAATAAAAATAAAAATACAACTTGGTTGTTGCATAATCAAAATTGCATTAACATTTTGGTTGCATGTCTAGTGATCATGGTGGTCATGGTGATCAACCCTATGTGAAGAGCATGTGTAAGTGATCTTGGTGGTCATGGTGATCGGCCTTATGTGAGGAACATGTGTAGTGATCTTGGTGTCATTCAAGAGAACCATAGACAGGTAGACAGATAAACTCACTCCATATTCGAAAGAACTCTTATAAGAAGACTTCTGATTATGCAATGCAAGTCGCAAATGAGCGTTTAGGCCTGTGGGACCGGCTAGTGGGTGGAGGCAGCTCATGAAATAACATATTTAATACAAACTTAAAAAACAATAATTTATGTAGAAAAGAGCCTTTTTA
>Ga0209208_10012156_pt1 | contig 10947 bp, 7 predicted proteins | sample S1TSphfallax_3_FD_187694 | JGI IMG/M metagenome (GOLD analysis project Ga0209208, IMG submission 187694) | Host-associated microbial communities from peat moss isolated from Minnesota, USA - S1T2_Fd - Sphagnum fallax MG (SPAdes) (version 2) | ecosystem: Host-associated > Plants > Peat moss >... | reverse complement strand
ATCAAATTAGGGTTTAACTAGTTGTTATAATGAGGTTTCATTTATTTTTGTTTGAATATTTAGACTCAATAGTGACTATGTGTATTTATTTTTTTAAGGTCATTTGTAGTTAATTGTTTAGAATTATCATGGTTCATGGCATCCGCCATTGGAACTATTTAAGGTTTTGTGTTTATTTCTTTAATGACATCCATATTGATCTATCCATGGATGTGTTTTCATATAGGGCCAAAACCCCATTAAACATCAATGGCATCACCCTTGAACATCAATGGCATCACCCTTGAACATCAACAGTATAATATTTTGTTTTAATAAATTCCTTTTGTCATTTTATTTTTTGGGTTTTACTTAAGGAATTTTGTTCTCCCTTTCATACGGATGGTCATGGAAGTATCAACTGCATGTGGGTATTGCACATTTTGATTGAAAGCCCTACATATATTCAATTGATTGTCTCTAAAAATATAAGTAATTGTTTTTTTTTTGCATAAATTTAGGTAGCCATAAAATAATTGTTTGATTTTTTTTACCATTTGTAAATTATTGCTTGTTTATGGGTTGTGGTAAGGTTCATTTGTAAGGTTTATGGGTTTTTTATTAGGGTTTAATGGCTTTGTTGATTAAGGTTATTACAATTCATAAACTTGTGAAGGTATTCCATGGGTTTTCACAAGTTGGGGACTCCTACTACAAGGTTATTTTTTTGGAAATTCAAAGCATGGGGCAAACTCCATCAAGATCCAAAACCTAGCAAAGTCACTTTTCTCAAATGTGGACTTAATGTGGAAAGATGGTTTTAGGCGTGAAGGCCAGAACAAGGTGGCAATTGAAACTGCATACATCCTCCATGTTCATGTCATTGAGTTTTTGCAAGGTGAATGAATGGATATGCAAACTCTGGTTGAATGGAACATCTCCAAGAATTTGTCCCCTCAAGAAAATGTAACAAACCCGATGATAAAAATTCACCTTGGACATACTTGCTATGGTTTCAAAACCTAAAAACCCTCTCCATTGGTCTTTTTGCAAGTTATAAGGTTAGTTGCTCTTGTGTCTTTTGATTTGATTGAATGGAAACTATGTTTTGTAAGTGTGAATGTGATTATGGGCCAAGGGACCACCATTGGGTCAATCAAATATGGTTTTTTGGCCCATTTTTCCATCAAAAGTTTTTATGCATGACTAAATGTGATGGAAATTGATATTTACCATCAGACTCACACTCGAACAAATGGAGATCTTGCTCACAATGCATGTCCCCCAAGGTTCACATCATGGATGTTAGTGTATGCTCCACATGCATCTCACAAGTTGAAGGAGTTTATATGGACCCAATTAGGGTTGAAGCAAATTTATGACAAACACAAGGAAATTTGGTGGGCACAAATGTGAGTGAATGGATGACCTAGGATGATTTTTACGATTCCAAGATATTGCCTACTTGGATTGGAAGCACAAGAAGGGCATTTTACGTTTGCACAAAAATTCAATACTTTCGATTTAATCATGGGTTTGTGCTCATCCTAATAATGTTTTTTATTTCCAAACTACATGTGAAATGAAAGGGATTCAAGTCCCTTTCACCATAGGGATTCAAACACCTACACAACTTTGAATCATGTTCCAATTCAGTCACAACATGCTTATTTCTATGGATGCCACATTTGGCACCAATAATGTGAAGTACTGCCTATTCACATTAATGGCATTTGATTTTCATCACACAGGGTTGTTAGTTGGTTAAGTTATCACAAGTTGGCAAACATGTGAAAACTTTGTGGAGTGGTTGAATGCCCTGCAAGAAAAGGTCCTCTCACATATGCCACATTGGAAACCATCATGTTTTTTTGTGGATGATGCCCCTCTAGAATTCTGAGCATTATGGTAAGTTGTACATTGATTTTTTATTTTTTGTTGCATTATCATATGTTTTGGTATTATGTTAGCATGGGGATTTCTTAACATAATTATTGTTCATGGTAAGCACATTAATGTTGGGTGTACCATGGTAGGTTGTGTGAAGTCAACATCATGTCCCAATTTTTTTTGCACATGGCATGTGTTGAAAGCGTGGTGCTTGTGCTCCATGGAAAAAATTGAAGATTTAGATGTGAAGTGTGTAGTATTTGATTACCTCCACATGATTATGTTTGTTTCCATCAACCTAGATGAAACCATTAATAATTTTAAAGCATGTGGGAAGGAGATGGTGATCAAGAGTTTTGATAACTTACAACCTAGTGTTGCTTGGACAAGATACTTTTGGGCTTATTATTGCCAACTTAATAAATAAAGGGTCCCCCTTCCAAGTATGGCATGTTATTAAACCTTTTTGCTATGGATGCATTACAAGTTACATGTTCATTTTTCACACATATGAATTACACCATGGGTTGAAAGTATGTTGTGCATGTCCATGCAAAGTTTTGGATGGTTGGGTTACATCAGGTGCCACACTTGAATAAAGACACACAAGCTAGCATAGAGTCTTATCACAGGGCTATGAAATGTTGGTTATATTTTGAGACCAAGGGTTTGAAGGGGTGTTGTATTGACTAGTTACTATGGAAACTAACCATGATAGTGGCACAACATTATATGCATCAAGTCAAAATGAAAAAGCAAAAGTTCATAAAAAACAAGGTCATGGTGTGACTTTGTGGTGGCAAGTGTTGGCAAAGATAATTAGAGTCCACACACCAATCTGATCCCACCTACTTTTCAAGGGGATGATGGTGGCAATGTTTGGTGGGTGTGAAGCCAACACCATCCTAGTGTTACTTACAAGATCCATGCCCCTTTCACCTAGTACACAATTTGCACTTGCAAATGGGCATTGCGAAGCAACTTTTGCAAGCATCAAGTTGTTATTCTATTGAGTTGTATTGACCTTACAATGATGAATATCATTGAGTATTGTGCATGTATTATGGAACTCACCGTGGTGGTTTGAAATGCATGTTTGCTAACCTTGCATACTTACAATTGGATGATGGTGTGTCCAATGATGAGGATTGGTTGATGAAATCAACATTGTCAACATTGGGGGCTTATGGCCATGGATGAGGATAGTTGTTTTGACAATGTTGATGTGCCAAAAGGTTCATCCGCCCCCATGGATCGAGCCTTAGCCTACTTGCATGAAACAATGGCCAAAATCACCGCAAAGTGTATAATGAATGCGAGCATTGAATTGTGCAACCATGCAACAACATTTTTTTTGAGGAATTACATCAAACATTCACCACTTTCATTTGGCCTAAATCAACAAATTTGTACACCCAAGAATGGTATTTCACTAAATGGATGATGGCTACGGGAATTTCGTCAACTTGATGAAGGATTGGCATGAAACAATGATGGAGCACTTAAATACCCATAAAAAAAGGACTAGGGAATAAAAAAAGGTTTGACACTTGTACCCATATTTAGACTTAATATATGTGTGATTCAATTTTCATTTATATTTAACCTTTTACACCTTTCACCAAATCAAATTGAATTATGCACAATTTGCTTTAAAAAAAAAACTACAACACATGCATTAAAGTAATATCCAAATGTTTAGATAACCAATATGTGTCAATGAATAATTGTTATTCACAACTAAGTGTGGCTAATATAGCAATCAAAAACTCCAATTAATGCACAAAATAATGAAAGTTTATTGTTTGTAAAAATCCAATTCAACTGTAATACCCCGCATTATGTAATCCATAAACATGCAACACCCCTTTCAAGGTATCCGAGAAATGCTTTGGGGTCAATGATTATCTTTTAACACAATAAGGGGTATTGCATACCAAACCAAAACCTAAAGGGATAGTAATACCCACATGGAGATATTTTGTAAAACACCATGTGCTAATTTATTTTGGCCTATGCTATCAAGAAGGTATTGCTTGTGACCAGAAGGATGGAATGAAGCTGCATTACCCCTTTCAACGTATCTTGAAAATGCCTTGGAATTAATCACATATATTTTGATAATTAATGGGGTATTGTATAACCCTACCAAAACCTAGAAGAAAATCAATACCTTAATTGGAATATTCTATAAAACACCATGGGCTAGATCATTTTATGCCTAAGCTATCCGAAAGGTATCACTCATGGCCATAAGGATGGAATTAAATTGCAATACCTTTATCTGGTATCCTAAAAATGTTTTGGAGTCAATCACATATTTTTTCACATTAAATGGGATATTACATAAACCTACCAAAACTTAAAGGGAAATCAATACCTTAAAATTGGGGTATTATGTAAAACACCATGGGTTAAATAATTTTTCACCTTCGCTATTTTAAGGGTATTGTTCATGGCCAAAAGGATGGAATTTAAATTGCAAATATACCCTTATTCAGTATCTTAGAAATGTTTTGGGGTCAATCACATATCTTTTTACACTAAATGGGGTATTACATAAACCCACCAAAACCTAGAAGTAAAACCACATGGGTTAAATCATTTCGACCTAGGCCATCAAAGGGGTATTGTTCATGTCTAGAAAGTTTCAATTCCCTTGTAATACCCCACTCATGGTATCCCAAAATGCCATACATATTAATTCAAGTAAACGAGGGTAATCCAAAGTTGCACACATTGATGGTAGAAGGTTATGGAAGAGCTTGAACAAAGTTATGGAAATTAAATGTAAGATTTACTATTGAATGTTAAAATTTAGGTTTTGTGGAATTTTTTTAAAAATAAAATCATTCGTGACATTTTTTCAATGATGTACATATTTTCCTTCTAAAAGACATAAACTCATTTCAAGAATACAAAAACTTAAAGTTATTTATTTCATAAGATTTAAATGATTTTTTTCAAAAAACTAAATGAAAGCAAATGATTTTTTACTTTCTAAATTATTCACATAATAATCATAAATGATATCTCTTTCGTATATTAATCCTATGTATGATTGAATTTATTTTTATTTTTTGACATATAATGAATAATTTCTCATATAAAATAGTTATGTAGTAGATCATTAATATTTTATAAATACATAACACAAGTTTTTATGTAAATTTTATTTGTTATGATGTATAATATTGACATAAATATTGGTAACAATCTATTGTTGTTTATAGCATATTGAGTAATATTCTATATTTAATTAATAACATTGTGAATTTATAATTTTGATTCATTTTAATACATATAATGTCTTCATATTATTAAAACATGAGAAGAATTCATTCAATATATATATTATATGTAAATATAATAATTAAATATAATATAAATTATATATATAAACCCATTGTTATGTATAATGCAAATTTTTAATGATTTTTTTAATTCTTTAAAAGATATAAAAAATTAAAAAGATAATTTATCAACATTGTATATTGAATTAATACATGTAATTGAATATTTATTCTATGTGAATTGAAATTTAGGGAATAACATATCAAATAATGCCAATATTGATCACTAATTTTGTGACACTATAATGTGTATTCCGTTTGGTATTAAAATATATTAAAATATGTATTTTCTTAATCTTTATTAAACCTATAACACATGGAAAGTTTATTTGAATAAATGAATGGTTAATTATGATTCAAAAAACATAAATGGTGCATAGAATATCATTTTTTTTTAAAAAATATTTGAATGAAGCAAAGATATATTATTTAATCAATGTGTGAAATTATAATTTTTTTCATTTCTAAATATATAATATCTACCTAATTATTTTAACTTTGGTAATTATTTTAATTAAACATTAAATATAATTGAAAGACATTTTCAACATCATAAACGACAATAATTTTTTAATGGACCAATGAAAAATGTTTCATATATGTGAATGAAGGTATTGAAAAATTAACCACATAGATGGTATAAGGTTACTTGAACAAAATTTCGAAGTGTAAATGTAATACCCTCATTGTGTTGTGATAATATCATTAATCATGAAATAAATCAAAATCAAAATTCATGTTTATTCCATGTTCAATATATCATGCCATCTCCATATTATAACAAGTGAAAAAATGGTATTGCAAAATTGGTGGCATTGATGGTATTGAACAAAGTCTTAAAATGTAAATGCAATACCCTCATATTGTTGTGATAATTCCATTAACCATGAGACATAGGAATATATATATATATATATATTTAGTTCAACTAATTAAAAAAAATTCAAGCCATAGTGTGTTTGCACTCATGTTGTAATAGGCCAAGTTCTATTGTTTGTGTGTTGCAAAGTTACTACTACTACACATGCACAACAAACCTTGAAACAAACCAAATTCAAATTCCCATGCCGCCAAAAGATCATCATCAACAAAAAATGGTGAAGACCCACACACCCACACATTTCTTCTCCAATCTTCCACTCCATTTTGAAAACACCCATCATCTTTCCTTAGGTTTTTTGCATCCCTTAGGGTTTTTGAATTTTGATTGCTTGAATCATTTTAGGTATGCATACAACACATAGTTTATTTCAAGTTACCAATTGGCCCATTCATCCTTTTGAAAAGCTTGCTAGGAAAAGCATGTCCTCATCATCGGTCTTGGAAAGAACCAACCATCTAAAGAGAAACCTTGATAATATTTAACAACAAAATTATGAATGTTGTTGTGTTAGGGGCTTCATTTAAGACATTCTCACACCATATCCCTTGCAAATTTTACAATAGCAAAATGAAGGTAGTAACCTCATTAATGGCCATAATAACATGCAAGTCTTAAAACCTTTACATCATTTGCCCTATCAATTGACTCAAAATCCGGACATTATCATTAAACATTATTATTGGAGTTGTTTCAATTGACATAAACCATATGGCAACTAAAACAATTTGTTCATTATATCTTGTGGCCCATGAATTTATTTTTTATTGTCACATGGTACAATTACCCAAAAAATTCGGTCACCAAAGCTTGTGGTAACCAAAATTTTCAATTTAAGGTCCCTATGGTGACCGAAATTTTTTGATTGCCATAGAAGGCTAGCTTGTCGCATCTATTTTGAATGCCTTCATTGAGGGCTTTCGAAAAAATATGACACCCCCGCCCCCCCCCTCCCCCCCTTTCTTTCTATGGTGGTTAAAAAGTTTCAATAGCCATAGAGATGGGTGATTGAAAAATTTCAATCATCAAAGGTTGTTCACCCACATTGTGATGATTGAAACCTTTTTTGTCTCCACACCTTGCAATGTCCATCACCACACTTTGTGGCGACTGACCCCATTTTCGATCACCATCATGAATGAGGGTACCCTAGGATGACAACCAAAATCCCTTGTGTCCACCTTAATGAATGCAATCAAATGCATTAGGACAGACGTTAACGTGACACCCGACATGGATTCGGTGCGTCATATCAATTTTGACAACCCTACTAAACAATGCAAGTGGTGGTGTAATTAAGAAAAGTAAGCCCTTCCCTATAGTGCAAGTTTTCCCATAATCAAGTGTGTTTTATTTGAAAGCTCAAACTAAGTTGTAGTTTTCAAAAATATTTTCTTTGTGATTTTTGTGATTCTTTATCTATTTTTTATGAACATGAAGATTAAATGACCATTTGTTGATTATAAACATTTTTCCTATTTGCTACTTTAAACACATTCAAAAGGCACATTGGATATTTGTTAAGATGAACATTTTTTAAAGGTGTGGATGTAAGTGTAAACAAACGAGGAATTGTTAGTTTCAATAGAGGCTCATAGCCAAGGTTGTTTGATTGATTAAAATGTCAACATTGACCAAGGTAGACAACTTAGCCTAACATAAATAATAGGCTACTAGGTTACTTGTTAACCTAACCCTATATATATTTAGTAATATTATAAATGTATAAATTTTATTCATTTTAATACATATAATATATTAATATTTATTTTCAACGGGATAGTAATTTATTAAATTTTATAATAATGTAATATTAATATATATAAACCCATTGTTATGTATAATGTAATTTGTTTATAATTTTTTTATTTTAAAAGAATTAAAATTTTCCCAAAAATAAATTATTAACATTTTATATTTTATTAATGCAAGTAATTGAATACCAAATTTACGTAAATTGTGTTTGTGTTTCATTTAAATTGTGTTTGAATATTTGATTTCAATAATGACCTAGTTCTTTCTTTTTTGGAACAAAAAAAAAATCCTTCAACAAGAACCTTGATTTCATTTAATCCGGGTTTAGGGTTTTAAAATCAAGGTTTTAATTGAATTTTGAATATAAGTACTTAATATTATTATTTTTATTCAATGTAATTTTTAAATTATGTGTAAATTATATTTTACAATATATCAAATAATGATATACTTAATTAATATTCAAACACAAATTTGTGTAACTACAATACCCCCTCCAAGTTTCATGGTGAATGCAAATATCTCAAGATGATGCAAGTATTGCATTTAAACTCTGTAACTTTGTTTAAGTTAGTGACCTTTTACCATCCCATCAATATGAAGAACTTTGTAATACTTTCGTTTACTTGAATCGATATGTCTAGCATGATATAATGGGCATAGAATAAACATTTTTTTTAAATATTTTATTTCATGGTTTAAGATATTATTATAAATGATGTGGATATTGCTTTCCTTCTAGGTTTTGCTAAGGTTATGCAATACCTTTCCAAATTGCAAAATACATGTTATGGAACCTAAAGGTTTTATGGGATACCTTGAAAGGGGTAGTGCATGTGAATTGAATAGTTTTGGGCATGAACAATACCCCTCCAATAGCACGAACCAAAATAATTGAGCCCGTTGTGTTTGTAGATTACCCCAAATAGGGTAATGCTTTCCTTTTAGGTTTTGGTATGGCCATGCGATACCCCTCCAAGTTTCAATAGATATGTGATGGAACCCAAAGGATTTTTTATCCACCCTAAGAGAGGTAGTACACATACATTGAGTAACTCTAGGCACAAGCAATACCCCTCCAATAGCCTAAACCAAAATAATTCAATCCATAGTGTTTACAAATTACCCAAACATGAAGTTATTACGTTCCTTCTAGGTTTTGTTAAGGCTATGTCATACCCCTCTATGATTCTTAAACATGTTATGGAGCCAAAGGATTTATAATGTACCCTAATAGGGGTATTGCATGTGCATGGAATCATTTTGTGCTTAATCAATTTGCCTCAAATAACTTGGACCAACATAATTCAATCCATTGTGTTTCTAAGTTTGAACTTCTAATTTTTGGCGGTAAAAAAATTATTTTGGTTTGAGTGCAAGACTAAAATCATTTTCTTGATAATTTCATCAAGCATACATATAAGAATATGTGAGAATTTGTTTTTAATTATTAACACAAGATGGTGTAAAATGCTTTTAATAAAAAAACATAGATGACGTGTTACAAAAATGTGCAAAAAATGCCCAAATCCAAACAACCCCACCCAAAACATGTCATAATGGTAAATATGTGGTTGCCTTGAGGATAAATTGTTGCCCTAAATCTTGAAGACCAAAACAACACCTTAATCAAAATTGGGATAAACTATGGGCTATTTGTGTCGTTACTAAAAGGGGATGGGATCCCATTAACCCTCTTATATTACACCAATGCAACCTTTGCATCATGGGCATGTCATTGCGTAAATATTTCACGATTGGCCAATGTTATGTCCATAACATCAATCACAAACACCTCCCTAACAATGCTTCAAACCCTAAACCAAATAACACAACACAATAAGTATTGCATATGAAACCTAAAACCTAGAATTAAAGCAAAATTAAATATGGCATTGTTAGAAAATTACCAACCACAAATCATTTCTAAATCATGGTATTGCATAAGAAGGCCAATTTCCTTACACCACACCGTTTTATTAGATGCAAATTTCCAATCGTGCTGCATCTAAATGCTTTTGAGTGCTTTTGCATACCCAACTCGAATTGCTCAAATTACAACTACAAGGTCCTAATCGTGCTCCACCTTGGCTTGCATGTTGAAAGGGATGGACCCCACACCCCATGCAATCATGCCAAAAAACCAAAGAATGTGGCTAGAGGTTAGTTTAATAAGTGTCAACTTACGAACTTCAAGTATATATTGCAAATCAACCTATATCCTATCCCATTCCAGGTTTGTGTGCTTCTTAGCCCTAGCAATCGCCGTATGCTCATTGCGACAAAACTGGGCTAAAAGGTTGCTCAAGACTTGCGCATTCATGACTAGGTGATCTTGATGCCTCAAACCCTCCTCTCGAATAAATGGACATATGAACTTGCTTGGCTCCATGGTCATATTATGGTGCACCCCATAAATGTTGTACCAAGTTATACTTGGTAGTATGGAATACATTGCACCCATCAACCATGCAAGCGAATTTGGGCCCATCCTTTGCCCAACGGACACCTTCTATGGCAACCAAGGGAGGGGCAACCACATCCGAAACCAAAAAAAAAAAAAAAAAAAAAAAAAAAAAAAAAAAAAAAAAAAAAAAACCTACTATGAGAATTAACATTTTGGATGAAGGTTAGTCCATGTACAATGAGGGTATTGCATAAATACATAGAAGATTGAAAATTAAAGATGAAGGTATTGCATAGAAAGATAAAAGGTCCAAAAACAAAATGAAGGTATTATTAGAACCCAATGTTCAAAATTGTAAGAAATGAAGTTAACTTTGAAAAAGAAAATCACCTACAAAGCCTTTAGTTATTCCTTAGAGACTTTGACCAAAAAAAATGCCCCGCCCACCCTCTCACGTGGAGAAGGAAAGTTGGGCAAAGGTGGGTTTTAAGGAGCATAATTAATGAAGGTATTGCAACAAAAAAATTGATAAAGAAAACCCCACCCATCCTTTCAAGTAAAGAGGATGGGTGGGCAATTAATTATAATAATTAAAGTTCAATATGTCACCTCCATCAATTTGAACATGAATTTCAACATCCCCATTTGCATTTTCTTGCCCAAGAACTACAATTTCTTACTCT
>Ga0209208_10012155_pt1 | contig 10947 bp, 6 predicted proteins | sample S1TSphfallax_3_FD_187694 | JGI IMG/M metagenome (GOLD analysis project Ga0209208, IMG submission 187694) | Host-associated microbial communities from peat moss isolated from Minnesota, USA - S1T2_Fd - Sphagnum fallax MG (SPAdes) (version 2) | ecosystem: Host-associated > Plants > Peat moss >... | reverse complement strand
TACCTTACGGAAGGCAATGGATTGTTTTTTTCAACCAGGTTCGAGCAGTGTTTTTGACATATGTCAAAAGATCAAAGACAGCAGGAAGTCGGGTTGAGTCAGCCCGGGAATTGAAAAAGATGGTGATCTTCAGTAACCTTGTGGTTGCAGAACTGATTGTGGACATCCGGGGTGACTCTCCAGAACCTGAGGAAACCAAAAAAGAAGAAGAGAAACCAGTCAAGAAAGATGCTGAAACTGACGAGGAGGATGACTGGGAGAACCTGCAGAGTCTGAGGAAGACAAGAAAGACTGCAGACATAGAAGGCAGAATGGAGAAGAAATCACAGGCTGAGATTACACTTGTGAATGAGCTTGAGCTCCGTGAACGGACTGATCTGTATCGTACATTTTTGCTCTACTGTTTATCTGGAGAAACGACTGGCATGCCCATGGGCACTCAAATTGTTACACAACGAGATAGTACCGAATTTGTCCGTCTTGGACAACTGGGCACCATTCTGGGTCTAAACCAGAAAGAGGTTGCTGATGTGCATAAAGGCTTAGCAGAACAAGCTTTCCGGCAGCAAGCACAGGTCATTTTGGCTGATGGGCAGCTCAACAAAGCCCGGATGCAGGACCTCACAGAGCTTCAGAAACAATTAGGGTTACCTGCAGATTCAGCCCAAACAATCATTCAGAGTATCACAAAGACAAAGATGTCAGGGGCGATCGAGGCAGCAATAAACCAAGGGCGTCTCAGCATTGATGAGGTGAAGGAATTACGGGAAGCTGGAGTTGATGTCAATGGCATGATCCCCAAGGAAGTTCGCCAAAAGCTGTTCAAGAAAGTGGTGGATCGTACTTTCTCATCTGGAACTGGAGACTTTGACGAAACAGAGCTTTATGAGAAGATACCCGCTGAACTAGGCATAAGTGTTGACATTGCAAAGAGAACAGTCCAAGATTTGGCCAAAGAACGACTCTCCAATTCATTGGTGCAGGCTGTCTCCTTGCTCCGTCAAAAGAAACCAGGCGATGTGGTATGTTTCATTTCTCTTTCAAGCTTTCAAGGATTCAGGATTTCGTGGGTCATGTTCAGATTGCAATTTTCTGTTACCTGACCTCATCTACAATTGTCAGAAGCCTGAAAGCAAAGCTCAATCAACAAATGGTCACCAAAAATGCAGCGATTTTTGAGCTACAAATATGCACTATGCTTTGTGGCCTCATGTTTGATGCAGCCTTCTCAACTACAATTTACCCATCTTTGTAATGAATTTCAGAATTCAGTTGAGAACTGTCAAGGGAACCAGACATGGTCAATTGGGTGAGAGACAGACTGAGACAAGCAACAACTAATGATCAAAGAGGGTGGTGGCTTTTGTTGTACATTGACAGGTAGCAACACTGAACAATTTGTTGGCATGTGACAAAGCGGTGCCATCACCACCATTGTCATGGCCCGTGAAGGAGGAGCTCATTGACCTCTATTGCATTTACTTGAAAGACTCACAGTCAGCAGAAAAAGCTGCTAGGCTACAGGAGCTTCTGGGTATCGACGAATCCCAAGCATCGAGCCTGAAAGAGATGGTCACCACCAGTGGATTCTCTCTCGGTCTTGAGGAGGAAGAGTTCAGTTTCTAATTTTCGTGTGTGTGTGGGTTTTTTTATTCTCCTGTAATCCCACAAAACTTTGCATGTGTCAATTAGGTGAGAAAAACAGGCTGAAATTGTATTAGATGTTTATCGAAGCGAGCAATTTCGTGAAATGGCAATGAGTTGATTCAAGGGAAAAGTATCTAGAGAGATCATAGTGGTGATAAAAGAGGCAAAGATGTTGCAAACAAGACTACTGTTAATCATGTCATGTTCTGTACCCTCCATTATTGGTAATGAACTTTTCAGGTAACAATGTGGATCTTGGGAATTATACCAGTTTGATAAGAAGAGGTGCTTTTGTTCCTTTCTTTTTATGCAATCTAAATGTTCTGCATTTTTTGGGTCTTGACAATTCTCTGGGTCAATTTCTTAAGTAAACTTGCACTGATGGTATCTTTGGGGATTTTTTGCTTCTTCCCATTGAGTTAGAATCCCCTTTTCCTGCCACCTATCCCTCAAATGAGATACTCCTGCTGAAGAGAAGAGTCCTTCTTGGAAAAGGAAAAGCCTCCAGGTGTGATGAGCACAGGGGAAACCAGCAGCAAAAATTAGAACCAAACCCACAAGGGATTCAACAACTGTTCCAGAATATGGATTTTGAGATATACTTGACAACAACAAAGGCAGGAACAAGACAAGAACAAAGTATCATTGTGAAATTCTGACCTGTAGTGGCAGATTTCAGACCTCACCTACTAACACTCATACAAGAGAACTGAAGAAGATTTCAGGTAACGAAGGATCATCACATACACTGGATATTTGCAATTTTTTACAGTTGTAAAATTGCTGATCAGGTGTGTGTCTGGAATGTAAGGAGGGGTGTGACCTCTCACACACACAATTTAGTAACATTCCTGTCTCTTCACATCTGAAGCTCTCAAAGTTCCTTATTTTTGCTCACTAGTTGAAGCAGGAGAGATGATATTCAGTGCAAAATGAGACCCCGACTTTTTGCATTTTCCACCCATCAAATTGAATGTGTGTTTATCATTCTCCATGCAAAGCATAGTGTTACTAAAACATGCATTGTGTGATGTTGCAGGATTGTAATTTGCCACTTTCTTTTGAAACATCTTCAGAAGATTACCAGTAAATGAGCTAAGTGTTTCATCCTCTTGGAATAATGAATGCTTATGAAATTTCTCTATGTGGGTCTCTGTAGTTTGTAGTCTCTAGTTTCCAGGTTGAGAGGTGTGGTATGTTGATTGTGTAGAGAGAGAATTGGTTAGAAGTGGTGCACTCAAAGAAAGATAGGATATGTGCAAGATGACAATTTAGCAAATTGTATAGTTTTGCCATTTTTTCAGCCAGTTGAACAAAAGGGCTGAGAGAGCCACACCTGCATCAAGCATAAATTGCTGTAAGTGGTGGGGAAGAAGATGATCAATCTCGCAAAACCGCAACATGCTTTTCTTTTGAACAGTAGACAAACCGAGAAATTATGTCGTGAAGACATGCTTACACAAATGGTGGTGAAACACATACACAGATCACTGGTAGCTATATATGCTGTTGTTGGAGCTGGTGCTCCCATCTTCAGAGGATCAGGTTTCCTAGCTCTCGGCAATATTCTGACAGCAGCTCATGTGTTGAAAGATGTGACAGAAGTGCCATCTCCACTTGTGGGTGAACAACCTGAGCGAGTTATAGCATATCCTGAACAAATGGTTGCAAGGATCCAAACACCGTTGCCACAAAGGTTCTTTCCACTCGATCGATGTCAACAATGACACTGATCTCGATCTTTCACTTGACATTGCCATGATCACACTGAATCCTTCTTCAATGCCAAGCCTGAAGGAGCTGGAAATCAGTAAACAAGCGCTGCAGCCTGGTGACAGTTGTCTTTGTTGTGGCACCGATGCAAACTTGGAAGTTATTGTAAGCCTGGGCAAAGTTGGGAACACAGTGGGTCAATTGTATAGAGCGGCAAGCGCCCTGCCACATGGAGCTGTATATTTATCAGCTTGAGCTGACGCTGGTCACTCCGGGTGTCCCATAGTAAGACCCATTGATGGAAGTCTGATCGGCCTTCTTGGTGGAGCTTTCAATTGTCAAGGTACTGGGGTTTACATTTGTCAGTTACATGATACCTCTTGATGTAATCATGAGATCTAGCAATCACATTTGCACTCGTCGATTCGCAGCAAGCCAGGTCCAAGACGAAGCTCGTGAACTTGATCACAACACACAACAAGACTGCTTACATGCTTCTGTAACCTCCAGCAATTGATGCATAACAAAAGGAAGTGAATAGATTACGTTGCAAGTAGCTGGCAACTGATTTATAAAACTGATCATAAGTTTGAAGTAATGGCAATCGCTCCTCACACACTCTATTAAGGTACAATTTCCAGACCTCCACGTTCAGTTTCGCTCAGCAAAAGCTCTGACCATTATGGCCAGCAGCATAGGTGAAGTCCTTGACATAGAATCCCCTGACTCCTACATCAAGAGGTCGGCGGGGCCCATGGTCACAGTAGAAGTCAGAGATATCAGCAAACTAGCGGGGATCATCAGGATCCCCTCCATGGCCGAAGGCGCAGGCACAGGAGACACGACAGCACAGAGAATCCTTTATTCTGGGCTGCCGAATCAATGTAGAAAGTGCCGAAAATTTGGGCACATGGCCAAGATCTGCCCACTCAACAGGTCTCCAGCACAAGAAGGGGGCATTCCTGCCAAGGCCCCTCCCGACCGGATCCGGAAGACAGCACCCGAAGAAGACTCAACCGATGCCATCACGGCAGGGAACCAGCTGGGCAAGGATCGCACACACCCAGCAAAAGGAAACCCCAACGGTGTTGAGGAAGCTGGCAGGCGAACCCACCACCTCGAGGAGCCCAAACATGCTGCCAGCAAAAACCTTGCACCCATAGGAGGAGCAGCAAAGGAAGGAAAAATGGTGGCACCTCCCCCCGCACACGCACTCGGTTTGGATCAGGAGATGGCCGAACATACTGCCTCCCCGCCCCACTTGCTGAAAAGGACACAGCAAGGGACCTCTCCTCTTTCAAACCACGAGTCCACCCCGAGAGCCAGGCTGAACTTTGGGATCACTGGTCCGGCAATCACCCCGGCAGATGGAAAAACCGAGAGCGACAATCCATTCACAACTGGTGAGGAAGCTCACAGAACCGATTGCCTTCAGAAGCTAAACGAGGATCTCAGGGGAGGATGGACATTCCAGGGTAGGAAAAAACTACCGATTAGGATAGTCTCTCCTCGACAGGACCCAACACAGCACCTCTCTCACACCCCTAGACTGGCTTCCACGCCGGGTGGAAAGAGAGGGCAAACGCACTCGGAGCTGCATCATACTTACTTTGAATCTCTGGGAATCCCAGTCCCAGCAGGTCAAGACTTTTGCAAAGCTGGCCCGTCTTATCTGCCCCTTGCTTGTTGGGTCTGAAGTTTGCTGTGTATTTTGAGAAGGAGAGAGCCCATCCACTCCATTCCACTGCCGCAAGTTTCCTTGTGGCTCTGGCTCCATCTTCATCCTCAAAGAGGATCTCAAAGTATCCTCTCGTTAGGAGGGTTATTGTTGAGAAGGGCGCTGGGAGGTGGAGCTTGAGGCAGTCCAGCAGGTCCTTATAGGAAGCTCTGCCTCCCAGTGTTCTCCCGATTACCATTTTGCGCGCTTTTTGAGCCGCGCTCCTTTGCATATCGAGCACCATGTCTGGCGGGAAGTCCGCTTCGATCACCAGATTGTAGTCTACAGGCGATGGGCCTTGGGTGCCCTCCCCCAAGAGGGAGGGTGCTCCTGGCCCGCTGCCTGGGCGTGCGTTCAGAGATGGAGGAGGTGGTTCCCTCACGGCGGGTGCCGCTTGTCTTTTCTGTGTGGTCCTTGCGCCTGAGGCTGGGGCTCTGGCATACGAGAGATCTTCTCTCGTTGTCAGCTTAGCCGCCTCAGCGCTAGGCACCGTAGAGCCGGCACTCTTCCTGGTGGCATCAGAAGAGAGCTCTGAGCCTGAAAGGAGAGGGGGGGATTTCTGAGGTACCTGGGGGAGATGGCTGCTTCCAGAAAACTCAATCGGGCGCTGGTCGAGCTGCGCCTCCTCCTCCTCTGGTGTTGTTGACGAAAGTAGCCGATGAGAGTTGAAACCGCGCGTTCTGCCATTGCTTCGTAGATGGCCTTTTCGCGCTTCTCCTCTTCTCTTCAGATACTTTGTCAGATCCTTTGGAGTGACTGAGGGCGCCGGAGATCGATCAGCCAAGCTCTTTTCCGGGGGGCGAGCGCTCCCCGGGAGGGGGGTGCTTGTTTCAGAGTGAATCGAGCCGGGACCTTGCACCCGCAAAGTAAAGAGATCCCTTGCTGATGGGGTGTCCCAGCTGTTTGGCATCAGGGAGGTGGAGGCACCGCCACCATCGCCATTAGGGTTGTTCCGCTTGCCGCTCCTGGGCTTGCCGGATCCTTGGCGATCGTTGCACCCTACCTCCCGAATTCTGTCAGTAACCAGGAGACACTCATTCAACTTGAGATTCCTTAGCTCTTCTGGATCAGAGCAGAGATTCATCATCACCGCTGAGGAAGCACAGAAAAAACACAAAGAAAAACCGAGGAGGAGCTAGGGGGGGGCGGGGTGCTCTCTGAAGCACTCCCAGGAAGCGGAGAGCGCATTCGCGCATATATATAAACCCTAAACCCTAAACCCTAAACACATGACCTCATCCTTGCATTGTTGATAGGGCATGTTTAAGTTTTAATGTTTGGAAAAGAGAAAATTTTGCTTAATTGTTAGCTAGCAACCTAACTAGCCCATTCTATATTCATTTTAAGTATATTCAAACCTTAGTTGTAAATATGGTTCAATCTACTCATCCATGATTGGTATTAAAAAATCAAATTTAAATTTTTAAAATTTAAACTATCGAATTCAAAGTTTACACATTTTGAATAACAATTTAAATTTTTTTTTGGAAGTACCCACGGCGATGAGTTGTAATGAATTGACCTATGACAACTAGTAGCCATGTATTTGTTTACAAGTGATGAAATTAGTGTTTAAAATTGGGCAATGTGATAAGAAAAATGAGATTATTATTTAGGAAAATGCAAGTTAATTTTTCATTAGGAAAACCATCGAGTATTACTTAAAATGATATCCAACTTGTAGGGTTTCAATTAGGGTGAAAATCGAGCTTTAAAACCTTGCCCATTTATTTAAATTCCAAAAGAAGGTTACCTTTATAGGGTATTTAAATAGAGTAGGGTATAATCCTCTACTAGGTTCCTTGGTTTCCAAAAGAAAAAAAATGTAGGGTTTTAGGTTTTAAAGGATGCCTCCACAATTGTTGAATGCTAAGAAAATTTCTTCATTTTTCTTGATTCTTCAAAAATAAAATAAAAGACTCGGGCCCCACTCTATCAATCGATTTGTTGTGTAAGAGGTTGGAGTTATATGATGCTTTGAAAATCAAGTCTTGTTTTGTGATGGTAAATTGAGGTTTTTTTGGGCTTACCCTCTTGTGTTGCTACTTGATTCTTGTTGTGATGTTGTTGTTCAATCCCTCTTTCAGTTCCTCTTGCATTGTTGAATAGTTGTTATTTAACTCTTCTTATTACCACTTGATTTTTTTCTTGCTATTGTTCAATTTTTCTCTTATTGTTTAGCTCTTCCAAGTTTAGGTACCCTTTTGACCTAGCTCCCATGTGCATTGGTTGGTTCTTCTTAGGTTTCCATTCAACTCCTTTTCTTGTTGTTTAGTTCCCCTTGTTGCTTGTTAGTTTGGTACTTACCTTCACTTGCTTTGTGCAAGTTTGGGAGTAAGAAGCTTGGATCCACCATTGAGTTTTTTTTAATAGGTATCCGAACTTTCAAACTATGCTTGTATTTATGTGTTTTTTAGAATATTAATGTTAATATTTCAATTTATTTTTGTGAAACATTTTCTTATGTTCCAAGTTCAATCTTTGTTGTTATTAAACTTGATAGCATTTTAACATTAGGAATATATTTGTTGTTTGCATGATTCATACATTTTTTTGCATTACATTACATTTCATTTGAATACTCCTTTTTTACATGAAAAGAGGCGGGCTAAATAATAACCTTGTAAATGTTGGTAAATGTTTTGAGTTATATTGTAGGATTTAGATAGTTAAATCAATTTTCAAGTAAAAAATAAAAACCATATTTTGGTAGAACAATCTCTTAGTTTCTCCACTCTTGTTGAGTAACACTTTTGAGAAAATGTTGAAAATTAGAGCAATAAAATGAAAATGAAAACATAATTTCAACTGAAAATTAAACATTTTTTTTTCTCAATGATATTTCTATGGAAGAAATGTTTGAAGACTATCCTATTTTGGAAACATAAAATAACAAAGTTCTTGAAAATGAAGAAAAAATAACGAAAATGAACATTTAGTAGTTGCATCTTTGAAAAATTAATTAGATACCTCATGGTAGAAATGCACTTTACTAGGGGTTTTTTGAGGTAATAATGACAGTTGATCATAACAATCCTCAAATGACACATTGTAGTTTTTGTTACAATAATCCTATAATGCATATAATCTTAAAACTTAAACAAGAAAAGGTTTAAATTTCATATCACAAAACAAATGGTATAACAACTTTCAACAAACATGTAAATGCAAACCATGCCATTATTACAAAATCAATTTAAGAGGTGATCAATAATCCATTAAAAAAAACTATTCAAAGGTAACTAGCAAAGGCCTAATATGATTGGTGAATGAATTTCAATTCTTTGTTACAAAAGATCCTTTCAAAAATGATGATGTGCAACAAAAAAACATATCTACAAGACTTAAGCCTTTTGATTGTCAAAATCACTTGCTAATGTGGTTTGTGGAAAGTATTTGAATGAAGCATTTGGCCTTGCATTTTATGTCCTTGAGTGGTATTTTTTTGGAAAAAAATCTAGTTGCTTAACTTGGTGGAAAAAACAAAACAAGAATATGTTTACCAAACTTAACATCATATAATACTTACAACAAGAAGTTATGATTTATGGATTCAATCTTAAAATGCACATGACATTTTTGTTCTTGTGATAAAAAATTTACAAGTTGATTGGTAGCTAAAACATGTCATTGTTGGTTCGTTTGCAGTAAATAAAAGCTATTGGTTAACCCTTAACAAGAAATTTAACATAATTGTTGCATAAATATGGGTTGAAGAAGAAAATTCTTGCTCATGTAAAATATGAGGGGTCAAATCTAAATGTTATGACATCTATTTTTTAAAAATTTATGATTTGTGAATGTTTAGATATAGAAGAAAGGTTTTAGGGTTATTGTGTTGGCCACATTTTCCTTAAAACTTATCAATATTTGACAACAAATGAGAAAGTGTGCTTAAATCTCAAATATGTTTATTTTAATTCAATCAAATTTGGAGAAATGTAAAATTTGGCCAAAAAAGTTTGGAAAAGGTAGACAAGAATGGAACAAGGCTTGTGAGGATTCTAAGATTTGTTTTAAAAAATTAAACATTCCAATTAAGACAAAGGTAAAAAAAATTCACTTAAAATGATTCAAGTACAATCATTTTAGATTTTTATTTGAACATAGATCATTTATATTTTAAAAGTTAGATTTTAGGTCTTTTATTCAAACTATAGTTTTAAAATATTAACATTGAATGTCAAATTTTGTTTACATGTTTGCCTCTAAAGTGATTATGTTCCAAGAAGTTTTATAGTTACTATGTCCCAAGAATTTTGTTATAATAAAGAGATTTAAAAGCAATGGAAGAATGCATTCTTACATGGCACATTTCTCAAATAATTATTGATCACCTTTCCTTGGTTGTGAGTGCTTGTGTTTTGAATTAGTACAAAGGCCATCGGTTGATAAGTTATGCATTGCATTTTGCAATCACAATGTTTTTGAAATTGAAGGAAAAAATTAAAATCTCACCAACCCTAATCACTTTCATATATGATGATTATGGGGTTATCATTGAGTTTTTTTTGTTGGCCTCTAACATGAAAAGGGAGGTTTTAAGGGTGTTGAAGTCTTTCATTTCCTATCCAAGAAAATATGATGCCATAAAAACCCATAACTTGTTTTTGATGCTAGAACATAGGTATAAAAGCTTTTGCCTAATATCATCTTATATTAGTTGTGAAGTTGTGACTAATGTTGAGGAATATGACAATAAATCTTTATATCCCACGATTGTCAAATGTCATAATCATTTACATCTTGTGTCAAAATCTAAAGTTGGTTGTAAAGATCCAATGGTTCAAGAAGATTGTAGTTTGGATATTTTTTAACAAACTATTAGCACCAATGAATTAGTGAAAAAACTTACATGGGCAAAGAGCTACAAATTTTTAGAAGATACCAAGTGGACATCAAGGATATCAAATGTTCTCTTTAGTGGTGGGAGAAGCACAAATCCATGTTTCTCATTATTGGTTTTTTGACCAAATTTCAAATTGAGACAAAGTGGATTTTCTCTTTAGTTGGTGTACTAACAATTTTTTAAAATGTTGTTTAGAAATGGCCAATTTGGAGAAGTTGATATTTGTGAACAAGAATTGGTTGAATGATCCAAAGCTAATTACAAATCATTTTTTAGTTTGGTGGAGTTAATTGAAAAGGACCTACAATTGAAAGAAGATTTAAAGTAGTTTGAATTTGATTTGATAGGATGAAGTTATGGACATAAGAAATTATGGAAGAATTTATATATATTTCATTTTTTGTTAATTTTACCATTTTTGGTTATATATATATATGAAAATAATTGAACTTTTGATAACTAACTTGTGAGAACCAATACTTTAAAAAATAGTTGAATTTTTTTTCAAAAGTCTAATGCCTTGGTTGGATTTTTTTTTAAAAACTGATTCAATTCTTAAAATCTTATGTGAGATTTTTTTCCCTTGCATGTTCATCTCTTTCCATTTGTGTGAGTTCATCTACCTTCAATTTCCATAGATCCATCAATTAACACCCAAGCTACTAACTATCATGAGCACATGTGAAGTAGGTTGAACATGCTCTTATTAATACAAAGACCATATGCAAAAACAAAACAAAAAGCCTAATTCAATAGGAGGATCCCACAATGCAAGTCATGACACAAATTAAAATTAGAACACAAAACCTTAAGGAAGAAAACAATGCAAAGTTTCAAAAACATAACAAAAGTTCATAAACAAAAGGTCAAAAGTATGACAATAGTTAACTCCTATTCAAGTTCAAGATTGGGTGATCCATTTAGATACAAAATCAATTGCAAGAATTTGATTCACCTGTCTAGGTGACAACTTCCTTGCAATGCATCAAGCTTGAGAATTGACCATTACAACATGTTGATC
>Ga0209208_10012154_pt1 | contig 10947 bp, 11 predicted proteins | sample S1TSphfallax_3_FD_187694 | JGI IMG/M metagenome (GOLD analysis project Ga0209208, IMG submission 187694) | Host-associated microbial communities from peat moss isolated from Minnesota, USA - S1T2_Fd - Sphagnum fallax MG (SPAdes) (version 2) | ecosystem: Host-associated > Plants > Peat moss >... | reverse complement strand
CAGACCGGCGCCCATCTCGTGATTTACAGCCGCGTCTACGAGCCCCAGGTCCTGGAGCGCGACGCGGCGCTTGCGGCGGAGTTGGCGAGCGTGGGCGTGGAGACAGACGTCCACAACGCGAGCCTTCTGCTCGAACCGGGGCAGGTGCGAACCGGAGCGGGTCAGCCCTACAGCGTCTTCACGCCGTTCTGGCGGGCGGGGCGCCCGCAGATCGGGCCGATCCAGCTGGCGCCTGCGCCGACCTCGATCCCACCGCCGGCGGCCTGGCCGGCGTCTGACGTACTGAAGGACTGGGCGCTTCACCCCACAGCGCCCGATTGGTCGAGCGACTTCGCCGACTGGACTCCTGGCGAAGCGGGCGCTCACGCCCGTCTGCATCGCCTGCTGGACGAGACGGTCGCGGCATACGCCGACGCCCGCGACCGGCCCGGCGTGGAGGGGACGTCGCGTCTGTCGCCCCATCTCGCCTGGGGCGAGATGGGGCCACGCCAGGTGTTCGCGGCCGTTCAGGGGCTGGAGGCGCGGTCGCCGAACCTCGCAGGCAGCGCCGATAAGTTCTTGGCCGAGCTCGGCTGGCGAGAATTCAACTACACCATCCTTAGCCAGCACCCGCGGCTCGCCACCCAGAACTTGAAAGCCGCCTTCGACGCCTTTCCCTGGCGCCGCGCCCCCCATCAGCTCGACGCCTGGCGTAGTGGGCGGACGGGTTACCCGATCGTCGACGCCGGCATGCGCCAGCTGTGGCGCACCGGGTGGATGCACAATCGCGTGCGCATGATCACGGCCTCGTTCCTGATCAAGCACCTCCTGATCGATTGGCGCGAGGGGGAGGCCTGGTTCTGGGACACGCTGGTGGACGCCGATCCGGCCAGCAATCCCGGCGGCTGGCAATGGGTCGCGGGCTCCGGCGCCGACGCCGCGCCCTTTTTCCGCATCTTCAATCCGATCACCCAAGGGGAGAAGTTCGATCCGGACGGCGTTTATGTTCGCCGCTGGGTTCCCGAGCTCGCGCAACTCCCAGCTACGGCGATCCACGCCCCCTGGACCGCCTCGCCGATCGAACTCGCGGCGGCCGGCGTGCGATTGGGCGAGACCTATCCCGAACCGATCGTAGAGCACGCCATGGCGCGCGCAAGGGCGCTGGAGGCGTTTAAGGGGCTGGGGGGGTGAGGCAAGCTTTAAGACTATAGCCCCCAAACCACGCCTGCCCTCTTGTGCGCAGCCTGAGGAAAGCCCCCGCATAGCGCAGCAAGAAGAGCGCGTCGGCTACATACCGCCGCCGGGTGGCGGCCTCGCTGGCGAAGCGCCACAGCCACTCTGCGCCTAAGCGCTGAAACGCCTTGGGCGCCCGTCGCTTGGCGCCGGCGAGAAAGTTAAAGGCTGAGCCGCAGCAGAGGATCGCGCCCCCAAACCCTGCGCGTTTGAGCTGGGCGGCCAAGAGCTCGCTCCTCGGCGCGCCCGTGCAGACGAACACAATCTGAGGGGCGGCGGCCAGTACAGCGGCGACGAGCGCGCGACGCTCTGACCGGCGTTGGATGTAGCCCATTGAGGGATCGAGAAACACGAAGTCGAGGGCTGTAAACGCTTGGGCCAGATAGGTCTGGACCGCGGCATCGCCGCCGATCACCGCAACGCGGGCGCCGGGCGTCTGCGCGCCCAGCATCGCCGGCGCAAGGTCGGAGCCCGGCAGACACAGCACTCGGCCCCGTAGCGCCAGGCGGTCGAGAAAGCGGCTGTCGTTCAGCACCACGTCGGCCGCGGCATAGGCGCGTCGCAGCGCCGCCGACAGCGTCAAGAGGCGCAGGTGATCCAGGTTGGGCGTCACGATCAGCCCCGACGCCAATGCTTCCAGCGACGCGGCTTCGCCCCGGTAGAGGCTGAAGGTCGGGATCGGGCCTGGCGTCGCGGCGAGGGTCATGATCCCCGCTTAGCAGGGGGTAAGTTTATTTCCGGTGATCGGGCCGGCGCAGGATAAATTCGTGATCGAGCGTCGCGCCGACGGGGAAATCGTACTCGCCGACCTTTTCGAAGCCATAGTAGGCATAGAAGGCCTGGGCCTTCAGGTTGCCCGACCAGACGCCGAGCCACAGCGGGCCGGAACCGTCGCGGTCGAGCCAGGCCAGGGCGGTCTCCATCAAGAGGCGGCCGACGCCGCGGCCGTGCTGGTCCTGCGACACATAGAGGCGGTAGAGCTCGCCGTGGTGCGGTTCGACCTCCGGATGGGGCAGGCGGCAGGGGCCGGCGTTGGCGTAGCCCACCGGCTCGTCGCCCGCGACGGCGAGCCACAGGGCCTGGGTCGGGTCCGCCAGCTTGGCGGCGAAGACCCCTGGCGCATAGCTTTGCGCGACGAATTGGGCGAGATCGTCGGGCGGATAGGCGATGGCGAACCCGTCCACAAAGGTCTCGCGAAAGGTGCGCTCGCCCAAGGCCGCCAGGATGTCGCAGTCGTCAGGCGTCGCGCGGCGTATCATGACTTTATCGTCCATGGCGGCCGTTTAGCCGCCGTCATAGAGCCGTGCTAGACTGTGATGTCTGAATCGCGGACCGCGGGACGAGTTGAAGGCCTTGATGTGAACCTGCCCGTATTTACCCACGCCGATATGGAGGCGCACAATCCCGGCCCCGGCCATCCGGAGCGGCCTTTGCGCCTGCGGGCGGTGATGGACGCCCTGGCCGACGCCGGCCTGACGTCGGAGCTGCGCAGCGCCAGCCTGGCCGAGCGGGCGGCGCTGGAGCGGGTGCATCCCCCGTCTTACGTCGAGCGTATCTTCGCTACGTCTCCCACCTCTGGGATGCGCGCTCTGGACCCGGACACCTCCATGTCGCCAGGCAGTCTGAACGCCGCTTTGCGCGCCGCCGGCGCGGTGATCGATGCGGTGAGGGCCGTGGCCGCGGGGGAGACGGAGCGGGCGTTCTGCGCGGTGCGGCCGCCAGGGCACCATGCCGAGCCCGATACGCCGATGGGCTTTTGTCTCTTCTCCACAATCGCCGTCGCCGCGCGGGAGGCTCAGGCGCTTGGATTCGAGCGGGTCGCCGTCGTGGATTTCGACGTGCACCACGGCAACGGCACCCAGGCCGCGTTCGAGACCGACGAGACGCTGTTTTTCGCCTCCATCCACCAATCTCCGCTCTATCCGGGCACCGGCGACGCCAGCGAGACCGGCGTCGGCAATATCGTCAATGCGACAGCCCCGCCGGACGCGCCGCCGGAGGTTTGGCGGGCCTTGTTCGATCAGAGGCTGATGCCGGCGCTCGACGCCTTCGCCCCGGACCTGATCCTGGTCTCGGCCGGCTTCGACGCCCACCGCCGCGATCCCCTGGCCCAGCAGAGGCTGGAGGCGAAGGACTTCGGCTGGGCGACGCGGGCTATTTCGGCTGTGGCGCGCCGCCATTGCGGGGGGCGGATTGTATCCTCGCTCGAGGGCGGCTACGACCTGGAGGCGCTGGGCCAGTCGGCTGTGGCGCATGTTCAGGCCTTGGGCGAGGGGTGAAGCCGCATGGGCGCGGGGCCTGATACGGTGGCGGCTTTTCAAGGCATGGACCCCATCGGGGGACCGGATGGCGCGATCGCCGCGGGCGGCGTGACGGCGCCGCATTTTCCCTCGGCGTCGAGGCCCGGCTCGATTGTGCTCGCCCGGCATGGCGAGCCTGCGCTGTCACGCCGCATCCGATTGAACGCCGCCGGGTATCGTCGCTGGTGGGCGGCCTACGAGGAGGGCGGAATCCTGGCCGGCCAGACCCCGCCGGCCGAACTTCTCGATCTGGCGCGCCACGCCGACATCATTTTCGCCTCCACCCGCCGCCGGGCGGTCGAGACCGCCGAGGCCGTTGTGGGGGGCAAGACCTTCGTTCGCGACCCGATGTTCGTCGAGGCGCCCTTGCCGCCGCCGCCGCTGCCGGGCTTTCTGAAGCTCGGCCCCAAAGCCTGGGGCGTGATCGCCCGCTTCACCTGGTGGTTCGGCTATCACGGCGGCCAGGAAACTCGGGCGGAGGCTCAAGGCCGGGCGCGGGCCGCGTCCGAACGGCTTGTGGCGGCGGCGCTGAATGGGGCGGATGTCCTTTTGCTCGCCCACGGCTTTTTCAACCTGATGGTCGGGCTGGAGCTGAAGCGTTTGGGCTGGCGCCGGATGCAGGATCGCGGCTTCCATTACTGGGCGACACGCCGCTTCGAGCGGCCCTGAGCCGCTAGGGCGCACGATTGGGGCTGATAAATAACGGAATCGCCAAATCTAATCCGCTCATCCCCGCGAAAGCGGGGACCCAGGCTTTCGATCCGCGACGTCGGCAGAACAAGTGCAGATATGTCTGAAACGGCGAGCCTTCAAAACCTGGGTCCCCGCTTTCGCGGGGATGAGCGGGTGAGGGGGAGTGAACGAGCGAGCATTTTTTGATTCGCTCCGCCTTCGCGTCGCGCGCTTTCGAAATACGGACTTCCCTTTCGACGGCGGGACACTAATTTGCGGCCATGAGCGACGCCTCCCCCCCTCCGGCCGACATTTCGGACCTGTCGTTCGAGCAGGCGCTCGAACAGCTCGAACGGATCGTGTCCGAACTGGAATCCGGCCAGGCCCCGCTGGAACGCTCGATCGACATCTATGCGCGGGGCGCCAGCCTGAAGGCCCACTGCGAGGCCAAGCTCCAGGCGGCGCGCCTGAGGGTCGAGAAAATCGTAGTGGGACCTGGCGGCGACCCACTTCGGGCCGACCCGGCAGAGTTTCCTTAGTGACGACGAGCCCAAACCCGCGGCAGGTCGCCCAGCGTGTGAGCGAGGTGGCCGATTTCGTCACGGTTGCGCTCGATGCGCTCCTGCCGCGTACGGATGGGCCGGAGCATTTGCTGAACGAGGCGATGCGCTACGCGGCCCTTGGCCCCGGCCGCCGACTTCGGGCCTTTTTCGCGCTGGAAGCGGCGCGGATGTTCAACGTCGAGGATCGCGCTGTCCTGCGGGCCGCCTGCGCGCTTGAGTGCATCTACGCCTATAGCCGGATCCATGACGATCTTCCGGCGCTGGACGACAGCGACCTGCGGCGCGGTCGCCCGACCGTTCACAAGGCCTATGACGAGTCGACAGCGATCCTTGCGGGCGATGCGCTGCATACGGTGGCGTTCGAGATCATGGCCCACCCCGACACCCATGCGGACGCCTGGATGCGGGCCGAACTGGTGCGGCGCCTGGCGGTGGCGGCGGGGGCGCGGGGCCTCGCCGGCGGCCAGATGCTCGACATGCTTGGGCTGGGATCGGACATCCGTACGGTGGCGCGCATGCAGCGGATGAAGACCGGCGCCCTGATCGCCTTCGCCTTCGAGATCCCGCTTTTGTTGTCCCACGCCCTGGAAGCTGAGCGCCATGCCCTGATGGGATTCGCCCAGGATATCGGCATCGCCTACCAGATTGTCGACGATCTGATGGACACCGAGGCGGACGCCAAGGCCCAGGCGCGGCGCGGAGAGGGTGTGGCCGTGCCGCAACGGGCCAATTTTGTAACGCTTCTGGGGGCTCAAGCGGCGGCCGAACGCGTTGAAATGCTGACCGATCAATGTGTAGCCCACCTCGACATTTTCGGTGAACGGGCGGCATATCTGAGGGCCAGCGTGCATTTCGTACTGGACCGCGCCGCTTCCGTTCGTAATTAGGGTCGGCTTTTCGTCCGGCCGAGAGATCAGATGCCCCCGCATACGCCCCTCCTCGACACTGTCCATTCGCCCGCCGACACGCGCCAGTTGTCGATCGCCGAACTTCGCCAGCTCGCAGACGAACTGCGCGCCGAGACCATCGACGCCGTCTCCACGACCGGCGGCCACTTGGGCTCAGGCCTCGGCGTGGTGGAGCTGACGGTCGCCCTGCACCACGTCTTCGAGACGCCCAAGGACATCCTGATCTGGGACGTCGGCCACCAGGTCTATCCCCACAAGATTCTGACCGGGCGTCGGGACCGTATCCGCACCCTGCGTCAGGGCGGGGGGCTATCGGGCTTCACCAAGCGCTCGGAGAGCGAATACGATCCCTTTGGCGCCGCTCATGCCGCGACCTCGATTTCGGCGGCCTTAGGCTTTTGCGCCTCGCGCGACGCCCAGGGTGGAGACAACAAGGTGGTCGCGGTGATCGGCGACGGGTCGATGAGCGCTGGCATGGCCTATGAGGCCATGAACAACGCCGCCGAGACGACCAAGCAGCTGATCGTCATCCTGAACGACAATGACATGTCCATCGCGCCGCCCGTCGGCGGCATGAGCGCCTATCTGGCCGGCCTGGCGTCGGGCGGCGCCTATCGCACCATCCGCCGCTTCGGCAAGACGGTCGCCGACCATCTGCCGCGTCCCTTCAAGGAGGCCGCCCGCAAGGCCGAGGAGTATGGCCGCGGCATGGTCACCGGCGGCACCTTCTTCGAGGAGCTGGGCTTCTACTACGTCGGCCCGATCGATGGCCACAACCTCGACCAGCTCGTGCCGATCCTGAAGAACGTGCGCGACATCACCGATCAGCCGGTGGTGGTCCATGTCGTGACCCAGAAGGGCAAGGGCTACGCGCCCGCCGAAAACTCCGCCGACAAGCAGCATGCGGTGGTGAAGTTCGATGTGGTCACCGGCGTTCAGGCCAAGACCAAGGCCAATGCGCCGAGCTACACCAAGGTGTTCGGGACCGAACTGATCAAGCAGGCCGAGCGCGACGACCGCATCGTCGCGATCACCGCCGCCATGCCGTCTGGCACCGGTCTCGACATCTTCGGCCAGCGCTTCCCGGAGCGCACCTTCGACGTCGGTATCGCCGAGCAGCACGCGGTCACCTTCGCCGCTGGCATGGCGGCTGACGGGATGAAGCCGTTTGCGGCGATCTATTCCACCTTCCTGCAACGCGGCTACGACCAGGTCGTCCATGACGTGGCGATCCAGAAGCTGCCCGTGCGCTTCGCCATCGACCGCGCCGGTCTGGTCGGGGCCGATGGGGCGACCCACGCCGGCTCCTTCGACATCGGCTATATGGGCGCCCTGCCGCACATGGTCTTGATGGCGGCGGCCGACGAGGCGGAACTCGCAGCCATGGTGGCGACCGCGGTCGCCATCGATGATCGGCCCTCGGCCTTCCGCTATCCCCGAGGCGACGGCACGGGCGCGGCCATCCCCGATTTCGCCGAGCCCCTGGAGATCGGTCGCGGACGGATCGTGCGCGAGGGGACCGCGCTGGCGCTGCTGTCGTTTGGGACGCGTCTGGGCGAATGCCTGGAAGCCGCGGATCTGCTGGCGGCGCGGGGCCTATCGACGACAGTCGCCGACGCCCGCTTCGCCAAGCCCCTCGATGTCGATCTGATCCTGCGTCTGGCGCGCGAGCATGAGGCGCTGATCACGATCGAGGAAGGCGCCATGGGCGGCTTTGGCGCCTTTGTGCTGCACCTCCTGGCCGAAAAGGGCGCCCTGGACCGGGGCTTGCGGGTGCGCACCATGACCTTGCCGGACATCTTCCAAGACCAGGACAAGCCCGAGCTGATGTATGCAGCGGCCGGTCTGAACGCCGACGGGATCGTCGGCGTGGCGCTGGACGTGCTGGGGCTGAACCGGCCCGCGGCGGGGGGTCTTAGGGCCTGAGGCGCGGCAAGGCTCTCAAAATCCCTTCCCCCATAAAAGGGGGAAGGGCGCCCTCATCACGTCAGTAATTCACCCCGCCCTAAAACGGCGAGTACTGCGCCGCGAGCGCGTTCGCCGTCGGGGACTTTTGGATCTGGGTCAGCTGGCCTTTGCCGCCGTATTCGATACGGGCCTGGGCGATCTGCGAGTTGCTGATGGTGTTGGTCGAGGTGATGTCCTGGGGCCGCACGATGCCGGCGATCGCCACCCGTCGCATCTCGTTGTTCACCAGCACCTCCTGATCCCCCTCGATCGTCAGATTGCCGTTGGGCAGGACGCCGGTGATGACGGCGGAGATGACGGTGTTGATGGTCTCCGACCGATTGACCGACCCTTTGCCGTCGGACGCCAGCGCCGAGTTGGAATTGATCAGATTCGTGGTGCTGAGGCCAGGCAGGGCGTGCAGCAGGATGGTCTCCAGGCCGAACAGGTTGCTGAAGCCGGCTTGCGCCGAGGCGGTGCGGTTGGCGATGGTTTCGTTGGCCAGTTGCGCCGTGTCGGCGATCTGCACCGACACCTGCAGAATATCGCCGACCTTGGACGCCCGCTGATCGTTGAAGAAGTTGCGCGAACCGTTGCGCCATAGCGAGTTGGCGGAGGCCGCGCGGGCCTGCCCATCGTCCCTCTGCCCAAGCCCTGGGCCGGCCTTGGCGACGAGGGGCGCCGGGTAGCTGATGGGGCTCATCGTCGGGGTGTTGGCCGCCGAGTTGATGCTGGCGCAGGCTGCGAGAGGGAGCAGGGCGACGATCAGGACCGGTAGAGCGCGCGATGGCATCGGAAAGGCCTCTTGATTTTGAGTACGGGTCAATTCAGGGCGGCGGTGTGCAGGGTGGGCGAGAGCATCGACGCTTTCAGCGCATCGGCCGCAGGGCCGACCACGGCGCGACCGGGGGCGCTGGCGACCGCCTCTATGGTCTTCTTGGAGCTGGTGTTCATGACTTCGACGGTGTCGCCTAGGGTCGCGTCGCTCGCCGCCTTGCCTTCCAGCGTCAGAACGATGCCGTCATTCTCGTAGGCGACCTCGACGGAATCGCCGGCGTGGATCAGCTTTGGACTGACAAGGTCGTAGGGCTGGACCGGGGCGCCGGCGTGGACGGGATGGCGGGCCGATTTGCCGATCGCCAGGGCCGGGTTGTCCAGGCTGTCGCCGCTCGCGACGGCCGTGGAGCTCCACTGCAGGTCCGATGCGTCAACAATCTCGCCGGCGGCGAGATTGCGGGCATAGACGAGGGTTCGGACCTGCGCCGCCTCGTCCAAAGGCGCCCGGCGAGGCGCGCGTCCGCCGGCGTTCCGCGGGCCCGGCGCGCCGCCTGGGAGCGACGCCACGGTGATGTGCACGAGACCTTGGGGGTTGCTCCAATCCAGCCCTTCCCGGCTAGCCAGCATCTGGATTTCCGACGCTTCCAGAACGGCGTCCAGTCCGGCCGGCGGGGCGCGAATGACGACCACCTTGGCCGCGGCGTCCTTGGCGTTTTCGAACAGGTCGCCCAAGGTGATGACGCCGCGCGCCACCGGATGCGGCCTCAGCTGCACCGGCTGACCCGCCAAGGCGACAGCCGGCGTGCTGAGGAGCGCCAGCGCCAGGAGCAGCGTTTTCAATTTGCGGCGCAAACAGCCCGTCTCTCCCCCCGCGCAGCGGGAAAGGAGAAGACGCGGAGTTGATGAGTGTTCTGCGCTCATCACGGCGTCACGACTTCATCGTATTGGTGCTTTGCAGCATCTGATCGGCGGTGGTGATGACCTTCGAGTTCATTTCGTAGGCCCGCTGGGCGATGATCAGGTTGCTGATCTCCGTCACCGAATCGACGTTTGAGGCCTCCGTAAAGCCCTGCTGGATGTACCCGAAGCCGGTTGAGGCCGGGTTTCCCGTCACCGCAGGGCCAGAGGCGCCGCTGACCATGAACAGGTTGGAGCCTACAGCCTCCAAGCCCGCCGGGTTGGCGAAGTTGGCGAGCTGAAGCTGGCCGACTTGGGAGGTCGCGGCCTGCCCCGGCAGCGTCACCTGAACCTGCCCGGACGCGGAGATGCTGACTTGCGTCGCTGTCTGAGGAATGGTGATTTGGGGATAGACGGGGTAACCGTCGCTGGTCACCAGCGTGCCGACGTCGTTGAGCGAGAAATTGCCGGCGCGGGTATAGGCGTACTCGCCTGACGGCAGCAGGACTTGGAAATAGCCGCCGTTATTGATCGCCAGGTCGAGCTGGTTGCCGGTGTTGGTCATCGCGCCTTGTAACGTCACGCGATAGACGGACGCCGTCTGGACGCCGGCGCCGATCTGTATCCCGGTCGGGATTATGGTGCCCGTATCCGAAGATTGAGCGCCGGGACGTCTTATGTCCTGATAAACTAAATCCTCGAAATTGGCTTCCTGCCGCTTATAGCCGATCGTATTCATGTTGGCGATGTTGTTGGAGATAACATCGACATTGGTTTCTTGAGCGGCCATGCCGGTGGCGGCGATACTGAGAGCTCTCATGATCTATGTCCTATTTGCCCAACTCGATCGGTTATTGTTGGAGCTGGCCGAGGGAGTCGACAGCCTTGCTGGACAGATCCTGGGTCGAACTCATGATGTCCTGCATCCGGTCATAGGCGCGGCTGATCGAGATCAGGCTCGTGACCTCCTTCACCGGGTTCACGTTGGAGTGCTCCACAAAGCCCTGCATCACCTTGGCGTTGGTGACCGGCGCCGCGGCTTGGCCGCTGGTTTCGGAATATTGATTGGACCCCTGTTTGGAGAGGGCGGACAGGTTGGCGAACTGGACCACGCCGATCTGGGCGATTTGGGTCGACTGGCCGTTGGCGCTCTGGCTGACGCTGCCGTCCTTGGCGATCATGATCGGGCCTTGTTGGGGATTGACCACAATGGGCGTCCCCGACGTGCTCAGCACCGGCTCGCCCTTCTGATCGACGATCTGATTCTGCGGGTCCAGGGTGAAGCGGCCGTCGCGGGTGTAGCGGGGGCCGTTGGCCGTCTGAAGGGTGAAGAAGCCCGGCCCCTGGATCGCGACATCGAGCGGGTTGCCGGTCTGGCTAAGCTCGCCCTGGCCGAAGTCCCGCGCGACGCCGGTGTCCAGCACATAGTTGACTGTAGCCAGGTTGGGCGAGGTCAGGCTTCCTGAGGATCGGGGCGGCGCGATCGGATCGGTTCGGGTGGTTAATTCCTCCACCTTGAAGCCGACCGTGTCCTGGTTGGCGATGTTGTTGGCCGCGACATCTAAGGCGCGTTGCAGCACCGCCTGGCGCGACAGTCCGACATAGAGGGTATTGTCCATGACCGATCCCTGGTTTCCGCTTAACCACAAGCAAGGGGCGTGCCAGAGAAAA
>Ga0209208_10012153_pt1 | contig 10948 bp, 4 predicted proteins | sample S1TSphfallax_3_FD_187694 | JGI IMG/M metagenome (GOLD analysis project Ga0209208, IMG submission 187694) | Host-associated microbial communities from peat moss isolated from Minnesota, USA - S1T2_Fd - Sphagnum fallax MG (SPAdes) (version 2) | ecosystem: Host-associated > Plants > Peat moss >... | reverse complement strand
TTATCTGTAAAGTCACCCTCAGTTTCACCCCTTATCTCCTCTGCTTTTGCCCCCTATCCCCCTCTTTCAATGGCATCCGAAAAGTAAGGAAATTTTATTATATCTGGGTATGAAATGCTGAAATTCAGATTTAATGCAGAAGGTTCGAGAGTAATTATAGCAATTGTACAGGTAGGAGCAGCGGAAAAATATATGTACCAGCAGTGCAGGCGCTCGGGAAAGCGGAAACACTGGATGAAACTCAGTTTGCCCTTGAAATTGGTGGAAAAACTACTTTGGGTCCCAGTTATTTCCTTTTGTAAAATTTTCATTCCCAGTTCCGCGTTTGATGGCCTATTATGCCAAAACTGGCCGCTCTCGCCCCCTAATCGCCTGACGTTACGCATAACTGTATTGTCAATGTTAATGCATTGTTTAATTTAGTAATTTGGAAACATTTCTAATCACAGAACTAAATCATGGAAATGTATACTCTGGGCAAAAGCTCAAATCGAAAAGCTGACTCCAAATTTTGAAAGTCATGACATAAGCATGTCTTTTGCAGATGCCAAATATCTAATTATTAGTACAAGGTTGCAATGCAGATAGACATTCAGTATTTTGTACCAGATTCTTCCTAAAATCAAAATAGAAGGATGGATACATGTTTTGGAAGGCAGGAAGAATCCATGTTAGTTATTAGATTCCAAAATTTATATTTCTTTTCTGATTTGGATGGAAGTTTTTTTCTCAATGGAACATAATTTTTTCTTTTCAGTTTTTCTGTACAAATAATTTTCCTAACTACCCAATTTTTTTTAATATTGTGATGATCTGAATTTTTAAATTCCTGAATAATTATTATTTTCAAGGTCCAGTGAACAAACTAACAAATAATTCCTCTGTGTTGGTTGTGAATACTTTCCCTGCCACCAACAGCTGGTTCCACCCACAATGTTGCAACAACAACCTTTGAACATGTCAAAGGCTTTACAGCAGAGCCCCCAAGGACAGGCTCTGCCGACTCCTGCAAACATTAGACTCTCAACCCGACATATTCAGAATCCAAACAGGGTAATCAAATCACACCATCAGCTGCCACCCTAATGGTGTAAGTGTGCATGGAGAGCTCCCCAATGAGTAAGAGAAGCTCATTGAGCTTTTTCCATAGTTGCTTGGTTATGAGCCACTATACTCCACTTTGGAGGTACCACCTGATTGGGTAATTTTTCAGATTATACAGTTTAAAGTTGCCACCTGAAGGTGTACACTTTGAAGTTACCACCTGATGGGATGGGTTTTTAAATCGTTATATATCTATGAAAATTGTATAACACAAATGAATTTTACATGTAGAGCTCGTTACCATCCTTTTTCATCAACATGGTTGTAGATTGTATAAATACAAAATTATAAATTTCATACTAAAACTGATACTTTACGGTTTTAGGAAGATTTCCATGGATGTTAGGCTTGTTACTTGGATGTTGGAGCCAATTCCTCTCATTGCTTTCGTGTTGGTGAGGTGGCCATTTCTATTTTGAACTAAGGTATAATTTCCTGGATCTGGGTAAAATGCAAGGCACAATTTATTTCTTAAGTGATGCTAGTTTTCATGTTGTATCATCTATTCAACTTATCTAATTATGCTGGGTCATTTTGATAAACCAATCATCCTAAACTTGTTTTAAACCTAGAGGATTCTAATGCTTTTAGAAGATTTGGTTTAGTCATGTTACCATTGTGATGTGGGTTTAAAACCATCCATGACACATATCCTTTCCGAAAGGTGATAATACCCTTTAGCAAGAATAGACTTAGTCTTACTTGGTTGGAAAACTTTGTGTTGATTCTTGGTTCTCCAGCAATCACTCGTTTTCTTGGATAAGGGTATTGGGGGAAGGTGGATATAATTTTTTTGAAGAAGTAAAATTTTGTGTTGATAAGTGTTACCACTAAATTTTTTGCAAAGGATCAACATTAGAAGGGTTGCCCCATAAAACAATAAAATAAAATAAATAAATTGGCATTGACTGATTTTGACTATTAGTTGGAGTTAACCATGCATTTGTTAATTCAAATTGTTGATTGCATGGCTGAAGTCAGAAGCACGACATAACCACATAATTTGTCCTACATTTGAGCCTAGTAAATTAGATGCCCAATGATCCAATTTGCAATGTTTTTTTTCCTGGTGAAAGCTTGCTCATTGACAAATTTAAAATTAGAAAATGTGAAAAAGTGGTTTCCAAGGTTTATAATTGCTATATTTCCAAAAAAGAAGAGAGAATTGTCAGATTTCAACTTTAGGTTCTATTAGGTAACTGACAATATAAAGGGCTTTTTAAATATTTTACTTTCAAATCTTGATTCTAACCAGATTTGGCTACATCCTAAAAGTGAAAGAAAAGAAAAACATTGATCCAATTTTATGATGTTAGAGCAAACACACAAGATAGATCTCATTTGACCTTTGGAATCAAACATCATAGGCTGAAAATGTCTTGGGATGGATGGATGACCTCACAAGATAGCTCTGCAAGGACTTGTGGAGCCCACCTGCAAGGATCAAGTGCTACAAATGTGTGAAAGAAAAATCTGTTGTAAAACTTCTTCGGGGTGAAACAGATCACATCCCATTTGAATCCACGAAGCCCAAGTTTCCTTGGTTTGAAAATAGTCTAAAGATGTTGTAGGGGAGGTTCCCATATGAGTGGGTTCTCCTGAGGGAGGTCACACAAGGGCAGTAACCTGAGGGCGTTCCCAACCGATGGAGAATACACTGGGAACCTCAAGGTATGTAAAATTTTCTTCTTTTTCTTTCCTCCATTCTTTCCTTCTTGTTTTTTTGAATTTTCCTGATCTGTCGCTTCCCTCCTTATGTTTTTGAACTTTCTTGATCCGTCTCATCAAAAAATCTTTCCATGGGAACTTGGGAATGTAGAAATATAGCCGGATCTCCCCCACCACATAACTCCCAAGGGATTTTCTTCTTGTGGAGATCCCTCAAAATACAAAAGATAAATAAAAAGAGAGGTTTTTAGGGATTGACTTAGTCACAGGAAAGTGCTGGAAAGCTTTACAAAGCTCACCTTCCAGAAAATGGAGGACCCTCTGGAACACCGCCCAAAATGAACAAACACCCACCAACTCACCATCAATTGGAAGCCTGTGCTTTTGAGTTATGACTCAGTTGTGAATGAAACCCCAACTGAGTTGATGTTGGGTTTCCTCTTGGTAACCAACCTATCATGCAAACCATATGTCCTACAGGTATGTATGTAGGAGTGATAATAGTCTGGTGGTTTATTACGAAAGGAGATGCACTCAGATGGTCAGTACATAGGTAAGAGCTAGTGGGTTGTTATTTGGTGAGTAGTAAAATAGACACTGAACTAACCACTGTGGTTAACTAGGGAACTGAAATGTGTTTCCTATCCACCCACCAGCTTTTCTTTTGTTGGCTATATATAGCCAAAAAGCTATAATAAAATAAAAATTAAAAGTGCTAAAATCAAGCATTCTTTTTGGAGATTTTCAATTGCCAGAAATTTCACGAAAAATTTAAGAAAATTTGTGATATTGTTACAGATGGTTCAAGTATGTTAGCCAAAAATATAGAAGGATTTAAAAAAATAAAATTACTTCATATTTAGGTTGTAGCCAAATTTTGCTAAAATCTTCTTGTGCACCATTGCCACTTTGGTTACGTAACAAATGATTAGTCATGCAAACTCAGGCTACTACTACTGTCAAGGTTTTTCTTTTTTCGTTTTTTTGAAAAAAAGGTTTTAATTAAACAATATTCCCTTGACGTGAATTTTTAAAAAAAATGGTAATTACTTAAAAATAAGCTGGCTTTGAAAAAGTCCAAAATGCAATTTATTATAACAAGCCATGCAAACTAAAATTTGCTCTTCTTTCCGCCCTTTGGCCGCCCCCCACTTGGCCGCCCCTCCCCCACCCTCAAACTCACTTCCCATGTACAATAAATTTACGTTGTTCTTCACTGTGTGAGAGTCGATCCAGCAAACCAGCAGCTTTCTTGCACAACTCGTTTGCCTTGCCTTGCTTGCCTCTCGCCTCGCTTCACATCATCTCATCTCGTCTCGTCTCGCAATTGCAATAATATGAAAGTGGAGAGAATAGGAACTCTTGTCTCTTTGATGGCGTAGATCTTTACCACCCCACAAAGAGACAAGCATACATAGGTGTCGAATGGTTTAGCCATTTTAGAGCTGTTTTCTTTGAATTGTTATGTGTTAGGAAAGAGATTGAAGAGAGATGATGGTTTAGCCAATTTGGAGCTGTTTTCTTTGAATGGTGTGTTAGGAAAGAGAGATTGAAGAGGGATGATGGTTTAGTCATTTTGGAGCTGTTTTCTTTGAATGGAGTGTTAGGAGGGAGATTGAAGAGGGATGATGGTTTAGGCATTTTGGAGCTGTTTTCTTTGAATGGAGTGTTAGAAGGGAGATTGAAGAGGTTTGATGGTTTAGCCATTTTGGAGCTGTTTTGAATCGTGTATTAGGAGAGAGATTGAAGAGGGGTGATCGTTAGCCATTTTGGAGCTGTTTTCTTTGAATGGTGTGTTAGGAGGAGATTGTAAAAGAGATGATGGTTTAGCCATTTTGGAGATGTTTTCTTTGAATGGTGTGTTAGGAGAGAGATTTGAGAGAGATGATGGTTTAGCCATTTTGGAGCTGTTGTCTTTGAATGGTGTGTTAGGAGATTGAAGCGAGAGAGAGAGAGAGAGAGAGATTGAAAGTTGAGATCTTCTCTTTTTTTTGGTGCCGCTAGTTTTGTTTTCATTGTTATCTTGGGCGAAAAAATCTCTCAGAAATAGGTCCTACAGGAATCACATTTGAGATTTTAGAGATTGAGAATTGAGCTCTGTACTTCATCTTCTTCATTTAGACTAGGATCATTTTTATTTGTTATTTTTTTCTTTTGTGGCGCTAGTTTTGTTTTCATTGTTATCTTGGAGAAAGAAGCTCTCAGAAATAGGGAAAATAGCCAGGAATCACATTTGTAACTTCAATTCTTTTGTCGTACTTTTCCTCGTCTCATCAATTCTTAGAGAGGAGAGGAGAGGAGAAGAACTCTAGAGTTGTGCTGGATTTTATCGTGGTGGATCGAGAGAGAGAGAGCAGAGGAGAGGAAGAGGAACTTTCATTCATAGGCGGGCATTTGATCTCGAGCTGTTTTGCTTGGCATATTCTTAGAGAGAGAGAGAGAGAATGGAGCGAGAGTTGGAGAGTCTCGGCCATTTCATTGAGGGCATATTCCACCATCCGCACCATGAGCATTCAGCAGGACACCTCGTGGGGCCGGATCACACGGAGACGGTGCACGCATCGGAGCATTTCGAGAAATCCGGGCTTGTGGCAGCGCATCTGGCAGCTTTGCACGATGCCCAGATGTTGGAGCTCGGCTTGTTGCCCGACAGCCAGCTGCCAGACAGCGAGGCACCGCCCGCTGCCCCCGTTCTTGACGAATTTCCTTGGAAGGATCTTCTGCCGCTGTCGTTGGCCGACATGAAGCTGGGCAAGACACATCGAAGGCATGTGCTGCATGGACGTCTCTGCGTCACGGCCTACAAAATCCATGATGTGGTCAGTGAACATGCCTTTGCCCCAATCCATCATTCCTTTCTATTCGGCTTGCATCCCAATTGTTGGGAAGAAACTCCTCCCCATCTGTGTCAAACTCTTTGTATAGGATAAATGGCAGCCATAGAGGCTATTCCATATTTTGAGGTCCCACCATGCCCTCCTCATCTGTGTCAAGCTCTTTGTATAGGATAATGGCAGCCATAGAGGCTCTTCCATGTTTTGAGGTCCCACCATTCCCTCCCCATCTGTGTCAAGCTCTTTGTACAGGATAATGGCAGCCATAGAGGCTCTTCCATTCTTTGAGGTCCCACCATTCCCTCCCCATCTGTGTCAAGCTCTTTTTACAGGATAGTGGCAGCCATAGAGGCTCTTCCATGTTTTGAGGTCCCACCATCCCCTTTCTGTAGGCGGTGCCCTGGGACCCCCAAAAACATGGAAGAGCCAAGAGGGCTGCCATTATCTGGTATAATGAATCTGGCAATTTTTTTCATTGATCCGAGCAGATTTTCATCCATCTTTTTCTTTCTTCATCAAAAAAAAATTAGAGCATGAACCATACACACCATAAGAATCTGTGGAAGATGCTTGGAAAATATTCTACCTGACAAGGGAAGTCCAAATACAAAGGAAAGAAATTGCCTGTTCTTTAGATTCTCAAATTTTAGTCTCCCTCACTCTTGCATTCCAAAGTCTTGTTTAAGCATGGCATGCTATATGCATCTTGCATGCAAAAGTTTACTCTCCTAGCTGTTGCGCTATTGGCATTGTACTTAGAGAGTGTATTCTCTCCATCATATGGAGTAGCATTCGTGTGTAGTGGTCCCAGGAATCCTTTGATAGCTTGTAGAAAGAATGCAGCATGAATCTCGTAATTACAAGCGACTATTTAGTGTAGCAAGTGTAGCAAGTGTTCTGCCCATACTTGGACTTGCTAGACTTGCTATACTTGCTACTCTTCTCATACTCACAAACAAATTGCAAATGTTGTGTCTTAAGATATGCATATCATCTATAGGTAGTGTTGATGGATAATCTTCACAGTTTACAAACCTTATCTATATGGGGTGGGGGATCTCCAGGTGAGTGTATTGGAGGAAGACTGTGGATTAGCAACAGTAGTGATGCTGAAGAATGCAGTGCCCATAACGGCAACCATGGCACAAGCACAACATTGCTTTCCAGAGGGATCAAGGGTTGCAATCAGGGACCCTTACTTGACCAGGTTACCGGATGGGCTTGTGGGTGTACTGGTTGAGAGTCCTACTGACATTGTGTTCCTTTCAAGAGCAGTGACTGCTAAGGATCACTGTAATTTCACAAGTCCAAGCTATCAGGAAGCAAACTTTGTTGAGAAGAGCAGTGATGAAGATGTGAGACAAAGCCCCAACAGCATTCAAGAAGCTTCCTTCCCTGTAAGTTCTGATGCACCTCAGCAAGATGATCACCATGAAGAAGCATCTGTCATACTAGATGCTGATCACACCAATGATCAAAGCTCTCAACAAACTGGGGAGGAGGTTGAAGAAGAAACTTTGCCCAGTGTTGATCTGGATGGAGCTGCCCAATCTGAACAATGTCATGTAGACAGGGATGCTGTAGTTGGGGGTTTAAGTGGTGAAACTGAAGAGTTTGTTAGCAACCTAGCTGTGGAAGACATCAACAATGGAGTTTCAGCAAGTCACAATGTGGTTGAAGGCATTGCACCTGGAACATGTAATGTGGACAGGGAAGTGGTAGAAGATGCTGACACATCAAAAGTCGCTGAAACAAAAGAAGTTTCTGGCAGAGAAGTTGTGGAGGATTCCAATGAGATTTCGTTCAGCAACGGTACAGCTCAAGCCAATGAAAGTGAAAGCTGTGATATTGGGACTGCTGATGCAGATGTGGAGGTTGCTGGCTACACAGCCACTGAGAACAATGGCATAGATGATGCTGTTGAATTCAAAGAGGATGGAGACAGGGAAGCTGTCACAAGAGTATCAGATGTTGAAACAACTAAGACTGGTGAAGCAAAAGAGGTTGTTAGCCATCCAACCATGGAGGAATGTAATGATGTTTTGCCAAGCACCATTGTGGACAAGGTGACTAAAGGTGACAGGTGTGATGTAGAAACTGAAGATACAGCTGCAGTTTCAGAGGCAGAAGCAGATAAGATTGATGAAGTGAAGGAGGTTGTTAGCAGCCCAGGTACAGAGGATTGTGAAATTTTTTTGCCAAGTGAAAATCTGAATGAAGCCATTGATGAAGGAAGTGAAGATACAGTTGGAGTTTTAGAAGTAGAAACAGATAAGAGGGATGAAGCAAAAGAGGCTAGTAGCAATGCAGCTACAGAGGAGTGGAAAGAAAATCTGCCAAATACAATTTTGGATGAAGACATTGACAACGATAGGTGTGATGGAGAAAGTGATGAGGTAGCTGGGGTTTCAGAGGTTGAAGGGAATAGGAGCAATGAAGAGAAAGAAATTGTTAGCAGCTCAACCATAGAGGAGTTTAATGAATCTCTGCCAAGCACAAGTGTGGATGCAACCAATGAAGATGATAGGTGTAACAAAGCAAGTGAAGATGTAGCTGAGGTTTCAGAGGTGCACATGGAAAATAGTGATGAATTGAAAGAGTTGGCTAGCAACTCTACCATGGAGGAGTGTAATGACATTTTGCCAAGCACAACTGAGGATGAAGCCACTGAAGATTTTAGTCATGATAGAGAATCTAAAGACACAACTAGGGCATTAGATATGGAAGGAGATAAGGACAATGAGACAAAAGAGATTGGTAGCAGCCCAAGCACAAAGGACTGTAATGACATTGTGCCAAGCACAAATGTGGATCAAGGCACTCTAGATAATAGGCATGATGAAGCAAGTGACAATGTTGTTGGGGTTTTAGAGGTGGACGTAGACAAGAGTGATGAAGTGAAAGAAATGTCTGATAGCCCAACCACAGAGGAAGTTAGTGAAATTTTATCAAACACAAATGCAGATCAAGCCATCGAAGATGAGAGGTTTGATAAAGAAAGTGAAGATATAGTAGAGATTTCAAGGTTGGAAGCAAATAAGACGGAACATGTGAATAAAATTGCATCTAGCCCATCCATAGAGGAGTGCAATGACAATGTCCCCAACATATGTGGGGATGAAGCCATTAAAGATGATATGTGTGTTGAAGAAAATGAAGGTGTTGCTAGGGTTCCTGATGTGGAAGCAACAAGAGGTGATGAAGTGAAAGAGGTTGATAGTAGTGTTGCAATGGAGGAGTCCGGTGAAATTCCTCCAAGAATAAATGTAAAAGGAGCCACTGAAGATGATGCTACGAATGAAGAATGTGAGAACACAACTGAGGTTTCAGAGTTGGAAGGAGATAAGAGTGATGAAGTGAAAGACATTGATATGAGTGCTGCCATTGAGGAGTTTGGTGAAATTCCTGCAAAAGAAGCCACTGATGATGATGCTAGTGTTGAAGAATGCAAAGACAAAATTGACGTTAAAAAGTTGGAGGCAAATAAAAGTGATGAAATGAAAGAGGTTGATAGTAGTGTTGCCATGGAATCTAATGAAATTCCTCCAAGCATAATTGTGGAAGAAGCCACTGGTGATGAAGCATGCCAAAACTCCATTGAGGTTTCAGAGTTGGAAGGAGATAAAAGTGATGAAGTGAAAGAGGTGCAAAGTGATTGTGCCATGGAGGAGTCCACTAAAACTCCTAGAAACATAAATGTGGAAGAAGCCATTGAAGACAGTGCTTGTGATACAGAATGCGAAGACAAAGTTGATGTTTTAGAGTTGGAAGAAAATAAGAGTAATGAACTCAAACACGTTGATAACAATGTTAAAATCGAGGAGACTAATGAAATTCCTCAAACCATAAATGCAGAAGAAGCCACCAAAGATGTTGGTGATGAAGAATGTGATGATACATCAAAGGCTTTAGAATTGGAAGCAAATAAGAGTGATGAAATGAAAGATGTTGATACAAGTGTTGCCATTGGGGAGTTTGGTGAAATTCCTTCAAACGTGAATGCAAAAACAGCCACCGAAGATGATGTTGGTGATGAAGAATGCAAGGACACAACTGAGGTTTCAGAATGGGAAGCAGATCAAAGTGATGAGATGAAAGATGTTGAAAGGAACATTGCCATCGAGGAGTCTACAGAAATTCCTCCAAACATAAATGTAGAGGAGACCACCAAAGATGATGTTGATGATGAAGAATGCAAAGATGCAATTCAGGTTTCAGAGTTGGAAGCAAATAAAAGTGATGAAGTGACAGAGATTGAAAGGAACACTGCCACTGAGGAGTTTACTGAAGTTCCCCCAAGCTTGAATGTGGAGGAAACTGTTGAAGACAGTGTTGTTGATGAAGAATACAAGGCCAGAACTGAGGTTTCAGAGTTGGAAGGAGATAACAGGGATGAAGTGAAAGAGGTGGAAAGTAGTGCTAGCATCAAAGAATCTAATGAAATTCCTCAAAACATAAATGTGGGAGAAGCCATTGAAGACAATGTTGTTGATGGAGAATGCAAGCACACAACTGAAGTTTCAGAATTGGAAACAGATAACAATGATGAAATGAAAGAGGTGGAAAACAATGTTGGCATCGAAGAATCTAGTGACATTCCTCAAAGCTTAAATGTTGAAGAAGCCACAAAAGACAATGTTGCTGATGAAGAATGCAAAGACACAATTGAGGTTTCAAAGTTGGAAGTTGATAAGATTGATGAAGTGAAAGATATTGAAAGGGGCACTTCCATTGAAGAGTCTAGTGAAATTCCTCAAAGCTTGAATGTTGAAGAAGTCATGGAAGACACTGTTGCTGATGAAGAAAGCAAGGACACAAGTGAACTTTCAAAATTGGAAGCAAATAAGAGTGATGAAATGAAGGATGCTGAAAGGAGCATTACCATTGAGGAGTCTACTAAAATTCATCCGAACATAAATGCAGAAGAGACCACTGAAAATGATGTTGTTGATGAAGATTGTGAAGACAGAACTGAAGTTTCAGAATTGGAAGCAGATAGGAGTGATGAAGTGGAAGAGGTGGAAAATAGTGTTGGCATCAAAGAATCTAATGAAAGCCTAAACGTCGAAAAAGCCATCAAAGACAGTGTCGGTGATGAAGAACGCAAGGACACAACTGAGGCCTCAGAATTGGAAGCGGATCAAAGTGATGAAATGAAAGATGCTGAAAGGAGCATTGCCATTGAGGAGTTTACTGAAATTCCCCCAACCATAAATGCAGAAGAGACCACCGAACAAGACGTTGCTCATGAAGAGTGCAAAGAGGCAACTGAGGTTTCAGTGTCGGAAGCAAATCAGAATGATGAAGTGAAAGAGGTGGAAAGTAGTGTTGGCATCGAAGAA
>Ga0209208_10012152_pt1 | contig 10948 bp, 8 predicted proteins | sample S1TSphfallax_3_FD_187694 | JGI IMG/M metagenome (GOLD analysis project Ga0209208, IMG submission 187694) | Host-associated microbial communities from peat moss isolated from Minnesota, USA - S1T2_Fd - Sphagnum fallax MG (SPAdes) (version 2) | ecosystem: Host-associated > Plants > Peat moss >... | reverse complement strand
GCAAAATTTCAAAAAATTTGCAAAATGAAAAAAAAATGAACCAAAAAACAAATTTGGTGCAATGTTTTTTCAATTTTCAATTTTTTGATTTGACAAGTGGTGAACTTTTGTTGAAACACATATTTTAAAAAAAAATTCTTGTGTTTTTTTCACAAAATAGAAAGAAAACTCACCACGATTCAAAATAAAATAAAATCACTCATTTCATGTTGTTGATTAAAGATTTTCCTTGCATTCTTTGAATTGAAAATGTGAAAGTCTTTGAAATATTATTGTCAACATGGTTCAAGATGACATGTATAAATGTCATAAAAACAAACCATGATGTGATTGTAATTCCAAGAAATGGAAGATTATTTTGGTTTGAGTAGTTTCAAAGACATTTAAAGTTTTCCTACCATGTGTTTGAATCCTAACCATTGTTTCAAATGATCAACCTTGTTAGTGATAAAGAGTGTGTGGCTCTTTTGTGAAGGAAAAATGGAAATTCAACCAAAAACAAAATTGGGAAATTAACAATGTGATAGAACAATTGTACAATGTTCCTTACAAGAATGATGAATGTTTGAAATTTTAATTAACAAAGGATTTTAGCGAGTCAAAATGAAAGCTATGAAGCAATTGTATTCATTTTATGAATATAACAAACTTATCACAAGATTATAAAAAGGTCAAAAAAGAAAAGGACCTCAAGTTTCAAGTTTCAACCTCAAATGTAATACTTTCAAGGTCAATGGTGTATTTATTATAGGCCATGGTGAAAAAAGCTTTCTCATTTGACGTGTATCTATCTATCCCAACAACTTTTAGCAAAAACACAAAGGACAAAAAACACTAGTTGTAAAAGTAACACCACACTTTCACAATCATTGTATTATGAAGTTTTCAAACATTCAAACACATATATCTATAAAAAAGATAGATGAGACATATGCATTTATTATTGAATTCAAATGTTGACATACATTGTGGGTGTTGATAAATTTGGGGTGCTTTAGTGATTTGTAATCAAGCATATTTAAATTCATATGATTCGTGACCCTACATGGTTTTATTCTTCATTTAAGCATAGGAATCTTGAACCATTCTAAGTTTGGTGGCATGTTGGCAAAATTTCATGTTGTGCCAAGGCTTTTAACTAGAATTAATCCATAGCTTTCGATTAACGACCATATAAACAACTCATGCATCATTTAAAAACTTAAAATTGCATACACCATAATAAGGTCATCAACCATGGAGACAAAGTCTTTCCTTTTAATGATCAAGCAATTCATTGCAAAGTGTGGCTATTATGTTTCCTTTTCTAACAAGTTCAAAGAAAATCATGAGAAAAGATGGAACCATGTTATATGGTTAGGTAGTTCATGTGATGAATTTGTTAGTGATCTACCTCAATTGTCTAATATGCACTGTTTCAACAAATTGATACAATTGGGTTGTGTCTTTGAGCACATTATTTGAAGACATCCAATTGGGAAACTTTGATATTAGTTTCTGAACTATGAACCAAAAAAATTCTCAAAAATAAAGATGAGGCTCATGAATTAAAGGCTTGACACTTTACATTTGGTCAGGTGATCGATCCATTGAGCGGTTTTGTAGTCACAAGCTCATGGTCCCTGGACTGATGATGCATTCAATCCAGCAGCTACACCAGCATTCAATTTCCTTTAGCAAGAGACATGGCACCAAGGAACCCAACAGTGATAGGCTATGTCTTTGGGTTTGTGTCATGGAAGGGCAAAATTTGGACTTGAGGGAAGCAAAATGCAGCTCACCATCACATGGACCCACCACCACTCTTGAACCATCATCCCAACAGGTCCACTGAGCCTGCAATTCAGCAAACTCATCAAACCTTAAAAACGAGTGTCAAGTTTTGAGATTACAGGAGCATACCATCAGATCACATTGCTTGCTGCTGGTTTTGGTTTGAAGTGGGTACGAACTTCAATTTGACGAACAGAATCAAGGGACTTTCACACATCTTCTTGGTTCATTGATCCACCCAGTGACCTTGCAACCACCTGCCTGTCACAGAATGCAAACTGCAACATCCCACTTGCATGTGTACACACACACACGCGCGCGCGCGCACACACAAGAATTGCAACAAAGAAAGGAGCCCCAGTCTTCCTTTTGAAGATCATATATATATTGATCTACAAGCAGCAGCTAACTTTGAAGTCACTGATCAGCTAACATGGTCCATACATTGACATCAGTATTATAAAGCATGATTTCTATAACTTTCTAGCCTCTGGGGTTGAGAGGTGCATCTCCATTGGACTCCAAATTCTCCTCTGCTCTACTAACATATCAAAAGACTCTTTGGGGGCCTTTGACAATCACCAAGCAATTAGGGTCATGGCCATGCACTTGAGGTGATTTCATAGGAAACTTTCATAGTGGTTTCCTAGGGATGCATCAAGGTGGTTTCATTGTGTTTAAATTTATGGTGGAGAAGTTATTGAATATTGAATAGAATTTTATTTGAAATTAATTATAATTTATTTTATTTTTTTAAGGAAATCAAATTGTTTTGTAAGTATTGTTGAAAAGCTCTAAATGAGTCAGATTTAATGGAGTTTGTTTCATAATTTTTAGACCTAAGTTGTAGGAGCTTTTGAATTTTGGGGGTTTTTTCTGTCATTGGAAATTTGGCTAAATTATACAAACTGGTTTTGGAAGGAAATATTAGTTGGGTAGAATGGAGTTCACACTTGGGCCAATAGCATAGACCATACTAATTTAGCATTAAATGGCAACATGTGTTAGAACCTGTCTAACTAATAATAATAAAACTAGTTTTAAAAATGCTACCAAATTAAAACCAGAGTCCAAATGTGGTGAAAATGTTTCAATTTTTTTTCCTCAAAATTTGACAAAATTTTTCAGGAGAAAGGAAATATTGTGACCGAATATTCTTTTTAAAATTTGTATTTTTTCATTTTGGCGAAATTTGGCTCCCCAAAAAAAATTAAAAATGCTGCTCACAGCTCCTCCTTCTGTTAATGGCTCTCTCTGCCCCTTATTTATAGCAAATTCAAACTAGCAACAGTTAAAAATAGGAATTCCCTGTTTAATAGGAAATAGTTAAACAAGGAAATTTGTAACAAAATATTTTCCACAAAATGGCAAAAAATTGTCACAAAAGAAATCACCATAGAGGAAACTTCTGAATAAGTTGCTTTCTCTGTTAAGTGTGGTTTTTTATTGAGGATACATCTCAGTGGTATAGACCTTGTTTAGGATCCTGGAAACCTGGAAAAAAAGGTTTTGAGTTCAAACCCAGTGGTGTGCATGTGAAAGCCCTGTTCTACCCTCTCTACCACTGTCCTTGACTTGAGAGTGCCAAGCAAGGCCTTTGTGGGTTAGGTCTACCATTGTGCTAAAATAATAATAATAAATTTTTTTAATGAGGGTAAAGGTGCCATCCAGATTTTGGTGGAAAATATTTAATTCTGGTGGATAATAGATTCTTTAATTTTTCATCATAAAATTTTGATTTTTGAACAAGAATTTTTATTTTTTTTGAGAATTTCAACATTTCTGAAAAAATAAATAAATTTAGTGTTGAAGCTGCCAAGGTACTAGGGTATAGAGTGAAATGACCCCCCACTGTATCCTTGGCCCTAGGGTTTCTGGTGGAAACGATTGGGTCACCCCATGGATGATCGGGCCACCCGATGAAAACCCCCAATGTCAGCCCCTCCCTCACGCCCAAGCTCTCGCTGTTCTGTTCTGTTCTGTTGCGTGCTGTCTGCGCACGGCTGCCGAATTTGTGGAGTCGCGCATCGTTGCAGCGAGAATCGATCGAGGAAGGGCGCAAGCTAGCTTCGTGCAAGCGCCTTTTTTCTATGCTAGAAAGCATCTAGCACAAAAGGTTCCAGAAACTTTCAACTTTTGCTTGGAACTTTGTCATCAGTTTTTCAATTGATTCTTCTTGTCTGCAGGTACTACAACTCTGTTTTTCGGAACTCTTTTTGTGCGTGTTTGGCAGGAACTCCTTCTTTCCATTTTGGCAAATTGATCCAAGATGCTTCGAAAGCCAGTGAAGATTCAAAGCGCATCGCTGAAAGCTGATGTAGCAGATGATGGAGATGATGGAAATGGTAGTGGTGTGGAGAAACCCAAGAAGAAGACGCCCTTGGCTCCTTCATCATCAACTCAAGCATTCAGTCCGGGAGGATTGCTGTTTCTTGTCCTCTTGTATGTACCCTTGGTTTGGATAGCTCGAAGATCTATGTACCAAAAACATGTCACTCCACTTCCAGCATCCGCTTCTCTTCACCTATTCTCTCAAGAGAGAGCCATGGCTCACATCCTGCAGCTTGCTGGTAACATCAGGGACCGGCAGCAATCGACTCCTGGCCTGCACCAAGCTTTTGAATACGTTGAATCAGAGCTCCGGAATCTGCAATCGAAAGCTTCTTCTAGGGAGCTTCGAGTTGAAATTGATGAATCTTTTGCAAATGGATCTTTCAATATGGTTTTCTTGGGGCATTCCATATCCAACACATACCAGAACCATCGAAATCTTGCTGTTAGGGTTTCTGCCCTAGAAGCTCAGGAGGGTGAAGCTGCAGTCTTAGTGAATGGACATTTGGATGGGCCATTGGGATCACCAGGTGCTGGTGACTGCGCTTCCTGTGTAGCAACTATGCTTGAAGTCCTTCGATACATTGTGGACACAAACTGGATCCCACCATCTCCAATTGTCTTCCTTTTCAATGGTGCAGAGGAGCTTTTCCTTCTTGGAGCCCATGGATTCATCACAACCCATAAGTGGAGAGACTCACTGGGTGCTGTGATCAATATCGAAGCCACAGGTGCAACTGGACCCGACCTTGTCGTCCAATCTGGGCCTGGTACCTGGCCCTCCAGGGTTTATGCTCAATCTGCAGTGTACCCAATGGCCAACACTGCTGCGCAAGATGTGTTCCCTTTGATACCTGGAGACACAGACTACAGGGTCTTCTCGCAGGACTTTGGTGATATTCCAGGTCTTGATATTCTTTTCATTCTTGATGGCTATGTTTATCACACTGGCTATGACCGTCCAGAGAAAGTGGGGCAAGAGAGCTTGCAAGCGCGGGGCGAGAATTTGATTTCCTTGCTACAGGCTTTTACCAGTGCGCCTCAATTGAGGAACTCAACAGATAGAGCTTCCAATCCTGAGCCTGTTGAAATTCGCCCAATTTTCTTTGATCTTTTTGGGCAATGGATGGTCATCTATTCTCAAAAAGTAGCAGTAGGATTACATTTGTTGCCACTGGGTGTTGTGTTGCTTATCCCTAATTATGCACCCAAAGGAATCCATTCAACAGTAAGCAAACGAATAAGATTAGTTCTTGTAGGATTAGTAGTCCAAGCATTAGGATGTATACTAGCAATTATTTTCCCTCTGTTTATAGCAATTCTTCGCCTCTCAGTGTCATCAACAGCAATGACATGGTTTGCACACCCCTGGATTGCGTATGCCATGTTTGTTCCAGCTTCATTAGCTGGGTTGTTGTTTCCCAGGGCAATTTGGTATGGCTACATCAAAAGCTCCAACAAATGGGAGCAAAAAGAACTAAACTGGGCATCACACTGGGGAGGTGTGGCTTTGAATGCATTGGTATCTGCCGCTTGGACATTACTTGGAGTGGGAAGTGGATATTTAAACTTTTTCTGGGCTCTTTTCATGATGCCAGCACTCTCATTATTCCAAGTGCTGCAGAGAGTATCTGGGAAGGAGGACTCGGTGCTTTCTATGTTGGGATACGTTCTCCCAGGGATGTTTCCTGCTGCATATATGTGCTACTACATGGGAATTTGCATCCAGTTTGTGACAGAGAAGATGGGTATGAGTGGTACTTTTCCTCTTCCTTATGCTTTCTATGTGGCTGATGGAATCTTGGCCATAGTTGTTGGGTATTTTGTAAGCCTTGCAGTGGGTCCCATCCTGCCTATTCTTGGAAATTGGCTTGCGAAACCTCCAGCAATCAGGTTCCTTCTATATCTTAGCATTGCTTCTGCAGCCATTTCTTCCCAATTCTTCCCTTATAGTGCAGCTGCACCAAAACGTGTTATAATGTCTCATAGCTTCAAGACATCTGGAACAAGTCAAGTGCTCAAATCCAGCTATGATTTTGCCACTATTGATCCAAACCCAATGGAGTTTGTGTGGAAAAATGTCCCTGCCCTGCCTCCAGTTCTTCGGATTAATGCAAGTTCCAAGGGTGTCAGCAAGTCTGATCACCATGTATGCCTACCTATCTACCCTATTTCACGGCTTTTAACTTTTGCCACTGAAGTTCCTCTGGACTTGAGTCTTCAGGACATGAAGAAACTGTCTTTCCCTCTGCCACATCTGCAGATCATTGAAACTGAACAGGGTGATGAGAAGAAAGCTGCAGTTGGCTCAGGCAGTCGCCGGGTACACTTGGAAATCAACCTGGGGAGTCTGGACCATATTTGGTCAACTGTCATGAACATTACAGGTCCATTGGCAAGTTGGTCTTTTGCTGGTGAGAAGCTTCCAAAGCCTGAAAGTGTTCCAGGAGGCCCTCCCTCATATATAAGTCGTTTGTCAGGCAATTCACTGGGTGGGAGATGGCAGTTTTGGCTTGAGGCTTACAGCCTTGAACCCTTGAGAATTGAATTGGTGGTTCTTGATCAACAGTTGGATGAGGAGACACAGAGAATAATTGATCTGTTTCCCTCTTGGGTAGCAGTTGTTGCAGGAACTTCATACTTGTCAACCTATTTTGTTTAGCTTCACATCTGATCAGTGACAGAGAAGATGCTGGGAGTAGGTTTTTGTCATCTTCATAGAGCTACAATGTAAGTTGTATAATTTACCTTGAAGCCACGATGAACCTTTTGTCCTTCAGAGCTCTAATCTTAGGAAAACCAAGAAAACACTCTGGATGTGTCATGTATAGTGAGCGATCTTAAGTGTTAATGTGTTGAAGTAGCTTCCAATTGAAAAGTCTGGAAGCTCAACACAAACAACAACAGCAGGGGATGTGATAATCATGTATTTGATCAGAAGCAGTTTGTTGCAAGTGTCTGGAATTTGAAAGCAGTGGAAGCTGAAACGCCTTCTGGAGGCAAACAAGCTCCTGCAATGTAGAACGGAGATCAGAAACATGCAGTTTTATTCATGAGATCTGATGAGGACTTATGTAAAGTTGAGAATCTGAACAGAGATCAGAAATTGTGCATTTGTTTAGTTTTTCTTGAGTCTATCTGATGAAGAAGAAGAATTATGGAAACAGAGGTCAGACAGACACATTGCATTGTTTGTTGTTCTTGAGATCTGATATTGGAGTTCTGTGGAAAGTTGAGAAGAACAACAGAGACCAGAAACATCATCATGCATTATTGATGCACACATCATCATACATGAGATCTGAATGAAGCTTTATGGAAAATCGACAAAAGAGAGATCAGACACATGCAGTATTGTTGTTGTTCTTGAAATCTCATGAAGATGGAAATTTGAGAACAGAGAGATCGGACACACGTGGTGACATTGTTCTTGAGATCTCATGAAGATGGAAATTTGAGAACAAGGATCAGACACATGCATTGTTGTTGTTCTTGAGACCTGGTGGAGTTCTAGGTTAAGTTGAGCAGAACAAACAGAGGAGAACCATGCTGTTGCTCGAGATCCAATGGAGATCAATTGGAAGGTGAGAGCAGAGATAAGCAGAACCGTGTTGCTGTTGTTGTGCTTGAGATCTCTGTCGACGTTGTTGTTGTAGGAACTCTATGATGGAGATTGCAAAAAGCTTTAGAGAATTTCCAGCCTCGAGCTTTCTCTTCGGCCAATCTTTACCTTCTGAATGCCTTCTCCTTCTCACCATCTCCTCCTTCCATGTATGCACATGGTCAAGACTTGGGCGATTGATTCTTCTCCAACAATCACAGATTCCGGAACAACAATGGAGACTCGACTCGAAACCCCAGAGTATTTCAAGCGGGCAATGTTGTACCGGGAAGGCGAGGAGGTGTTCGGGTATAGGCTTATGCAGACTACGGTATGTGCCTTGGCAGCGCCGTCGTCGTCACTTTCTTCGTCTTCCGCCGCATCCGGCACCGACGCTTCGTTTGCTCGCCAGCACCTGCTTCTCCTTCCCGCTTGCACAAGTCACTGGCTGGAGCTTATTGAGGACTCTCGGCCCTTTCGTTCCTCGCGGGTTTTCGCATTTTCCGCAGCTTGGGGGTTTGTCTGTTTCCGATCTTTCTTGTGAAGTTTTGGAGCGAGGGTTTGAAGAAGCACGAGAGTCCTTAGGGTTTCCCTTTTTTCTTCTTCTTATTCTTCTTCCGAGAGCTTTCGCGTTTTCCGCAGATTGCAGATTCTTCGAGTGTCTGTGTTCCCTTGTTGCTCAAGAACAAGGGTGATAGAGAGGGTCAAACGATAAGAACAAACGATAATAAGGCTTTTTTAGGAGGTAGGAAAGAGAGAGTCTCTTCATGGCGGCTGCAACGGGAGGTACCAGGAATCGAAACGCAAGGGAAGATGGAGGAGACGCGGACGAGAATCTGGTGTTCGAGACGAGTGCTGGAGTGGAGGTGATCACTAGCTTCGACCAGATGGGAATCCGTGAAGACCTTCTGCGTGGGATTTACGCCTACGGCTTTGAGAAACCTTCCGCCATCCAACAGCGCGCGGTGATGCCTATCATCACCGGGCGCGATGCTATTGCACAGGCGCAGTCGGGCACGGGAAAGACCTCCATGATTGCGCTTGCCGTCTGCCAAATGATCGACACTTCCACCCGCGAGTGAGTTCGTCTCTCTCTTCTTCAACTCCCCTGTTCTTTAGAAACCTTCTTTGGTTTTGCTTGCATGAGGAGCTTCAGGTTGTCATATGCTTCTGTTTCCGTTTCCCAGTCTTTCCATGTGCTCTGCAATGACCTAGAGTGGGGGAAGAGGACAGGGTGCAGGCACTTATTCTATCGCCAACTAGAGAGCTTGCTGCACAAACAGAGAAGGTGATACTTGCAATTGGAGACTTCATGAATGTGCAAGCTCATGCTTGTATTGGTGGCAAAAGCATTGGAGAGGACATCCGCAAGCTTGAGCATGGTGTACAAGTTGTCTCTGGAACACCTGGCCGTGTATATGACATGATCAAAAGAAGGACTCTGCGAACTAGGGCAATCAAGCTACTGATTCTGGTGAGGAACTGACGCTGCTCACATCAGAGCTGTTCAGTGATGAGTCAAGAGTTCAAACTAGATGTCCTCAGAAAGACTCTATATGTCAAGAAACCCTATGAAGACTTTACTCATGGCATTACTGTTGCTGTTGATTTGTGATTATAGGATGAGTCTGATGAGATGCTCAGCAGAGGGTTCAAGGACCAGATTTATGATGTCTATCGCTATCTTCCTCCTGATCTACAGGTAAGCTTCATGCCCTCATTGCAGCTTAGAAGTGCATGATAGTATCTTACAGTAGAAAGCTGAAAAATAGCAGAAAAATAGCAACTGTGAAATGATATGTCTCAATCAGCATACTTACTCCACAGAAAGGAGGATTATTTTTTCATGCATATGATAGAGTTCTGTCTGAACAAGAAGAGGTCAGATTTGAGGAAAGCTCATGTTTTTGATAGTGTCGAGGATGAGGCCTCCTCTTTTGCACATAACCATTGAGAGTCTTCTTCTTCTTATTGTGATTGCTGAATGTTGGGTCAGTCTATATCAGATATCGTAATGTTGTTTGTTGGTTCTGTTTTATGACTTTATGTGTGGCTTGGACCTCATGTCACTTTTCTGTTGTTACCCATGCAGATAGTCTGATGTGATTTGATGTGGAATGCAGGTTGTATTGGTATCTGCCACCCTACCACACGAGATATTGGAGATGACAAACAAGTTCATGACCGACCCTGTAAGGATTCTTGTGAAGCGTGATGAGTTGACCTTGGAGGTGAGGAATTCTTTTGGCAGACTCATTTTAGGTTTCTTTTTATCTTTGGTATCCCCATGGGTGCTAATTGTTTGGTCTTTTTGGCTAATTTCTATCTCTTTATCTATGAGTTTGATTTCATTAAGCGTCTCTTGAAGAGTAACACATGTCCTGTTGTGCTTCATAGATTGTCCCTGGTTCGTAGGTTTGTGGATGATCTTTTTTTTCCTGATTTTCCAGATTTTGTGAAGTTCATGTACCATAACCAGGACTCTTTTGGTAGCAGCATATACCCAAAAACATCTTGTGAGTTGGATTGTACATCTGAAGGCTTCTCTTGTAATTTCTTGGATCTAGCTGTGAGACAAAGTCCTCAAGGTTTATCTTGTGACATTTTTGACAAACACTCTCAACCAGAGTATGCATTTATCGAAATGATTAGAATGACTCATGTTCATTCCAATATCTCAATGACTGCGAAGCTGGGGTTTATCAATAGTCAATTTTACAGATTCTTGAGACTTTGTAGTTGTAAGAAGTTTTTTGTCTTCCAGATGGTCAGTCTTATTGTCTTTCTGAAGGCAAAAGGCTACCCTTTAAAAGTTCTTTTAAAGAGAACTAGAGGGTTGCTTCTTAAAGAAAAATTCCTGTTTGGAATTTCTGCTTTTGGCATTTTCAGAATGATTTTGCTTCATGTCTTGTAAGTGGGGAGCTTTTTGTAAGCCCCCCTTGTTCATAGTCTTTCCCTGTTTGTCCTTTCCTTTAGTTTTTCTTTTCCCTTTCTGTCTTTCTTTGTTTCTTTCTCTTTTCATTGTTGTTGTGGTCTGTTGCTAGCCAGTAGTATGGCTCAGTCTTCCCATGGCTTCTGGAATTGCAGCAGAAACTCAGTTCATAGGTTGGTGCTCATCATCAGCCTTTACCCACTGTAGGGAGCTGATGAAGTCAGTGGGGAAGTTGTGGTAGTTAAGTCACTATCATACATACTACTGTTGATGGTCCCTGAACAGGTGTGAGACTGGCACTTTTGTTCATA
>Ga0209208_10012151_pt1 | contig 10948 bp, 11 predicted proteins | sample S1TSphfallax_3_FD_187694 | JGI IMG/M metagenome (GOLD analysis project Ga0209208, IMG submission 187694) | Host-associated microbial communities from peat moss isolated from Minnesota, USA - S1T2_Fd - Sphagnum fallax MG (SPAdes) (version 2) | ecosystem: Host-associated > Plants > Peat moss >... | reverse complement strand
GAGGGTCCAATTTCGTAGGAACCAATTTAGAGACTCATTTGAAGCAAATTGAATCCTTGAGTTGGACTGTACCTTCATCTCTCTAGCCTGATTCTTGGTTCTCCAAATCAGGAGCTCTCCTTTCAGCACTGTTTTTTGGTACAAACCAACTGATTTTGCTTCCAAAACAGGTGCCATGTATGTCTAGCCTCAATTTGCCACTTTTTGGTCTTGGACCCTCTTCTAAAGTCGCCCTTAGTCAAGTTTAGCCTTGGGACCAATAAGATTGCTTGAATTCATTGGTCCCTGGACCTTGGACCCTCGTCTAAAGTCGCCCTTAGTCAAGTTTACGATTTGGCCTACAAAGTGTAGGACTTTGAACAAGCAAAAATGGGATGAAAAGTGGGGTTATTGTGAAGAACATGGGAACCACATAAGGAACATTTGGCAAAGCCTATGGGACAAAATTGGGAAGATGTTGGAAACATGAACACAAAGTTCTTGTATGGAGAACATTATTGGGAACATGTAAGGAACGAAACCCCAAAACTCAAAAAGTCTTCCAAACACTCACTCTCATAAAAGGAAAAATAAATGCTCTTTGGTACTATTGGAAAGCCCTAAATGAGCGCAAGTCCACCAAGGTGGTTTCATAATGTTTAAACCTATGCTATAGGAGTGATTGAGTTTTGAATAGTCTTATCATTTGAAAACTAAATATGAAATATTATAGGAAAATTAGTTTGTGCTATTTATACTCTTGGGAAGCTCTCAATGATCAGGGATGCATGGAAGTGATTTCTAGACCTAAGAGGCAGGAGACATTGAATTTTAAGTAAATTTTCTCATATGAAATTCAATAAATTTTTTTTTTAATTTTTAATGAAAAACTGGATTTCACACTGAGGTCAAAAATGGTGTGCAATTTTCCCTTTCAAACTTCATTCAATATTATGATATGTGTTCAATGGCACAAGCCACTTTTAGTAGCACTCAGCCAACTTTGACATGCAACAGGTTGATCACTCAACAACAGGTAACCATTATTAGTGCTTCTGTGACCTCAGTGATTTTTTCTGAAAAATGCTGTCAATTTTTTGACCAAAAAAAATCTGGAAAAATGTGTCTTTTGTACTGTAAATTTGACTAATTTTGAAATATTTTCCAAGAAAATTATATCACAAAATTTCTTTAAAAATCTCTGTCCTGGGCATGATCAAACTGCAACCTTTCAGAATATTATATTCTTACCCATCACATGATATTCACAAAACGGCAGTGTAATTTTTTTTGGCTAGTACAGTTTTGTGTAATTATCAATCTCCACTCTGTTAGAGTATATTGGAGGTCACTAGATGCATTAGAACGGAGTACAGAGAATTCTGCTATTATTTACAAGTGACAGTTCGCCCAGTAAATGCAAGTTGGTTTATGAGAATACCCAATACTTGGTTTCATGCTAAGATTTTTAGCTTTGATAGTAAAGACATCACAAAGTTGATGATTGAGAATTTGCTTTGGAGTTATGTTTTTAAGTTGTAGTCAAAATCTTTCTTCTTGAAATTTATCTTGGGATGATTTGGCAAATGCTTGTAAAATACAGTTTTCCGTATGTACTACAGACACAACAATGCTACAAAACAACTGGATCACCCCATGAAATGGCACGTACAACTACGGGTTCAACAACACACCATCTTCATGCAGTCTGAGCAAAAACCTTGGCAGGCTTATGAACTAGTGGAATGCTATGGTTTGATGCAAAATTTAAAGTTTTGATCTTTTATTGCCAGCATTCCAACTAGCAGTTGAAAAAATCTACAACTTCTTCCAATCTTTCATAAAAAGTAGAACACTAAACTAATTAAGGATTATTTGGAAGCGATCCAATGAGGTTACACTCAACTGATGAAGGGCTTCAAGGATCATGGAGATGGGTCCAATGAGCTCCTTCCAGGTTCAGTACATAGCCACTTTTCTGGATCACCCTTTAGGAGTGAAGACTGCTGTGGCCTAAACTGACCGAAGCATCCTGTTCTTGCATGTCCATTCCACATGATATTATTTTCTATCATAACACAGAACTGGAGGAAAGGGTACAATTCTTGCATAGTTGTAATATTATTGTGTTCATGACCAATGTCAATTGGTTTTGGATTTCTAGCATTTTGTTGGAACCAAACCTAACTCCAACTTATTAATAGCAGACCTAAAAGTTTTAGAAATCCAAAGACCTGGTGTCATGACAGGACCAAAGGTTCCATCCAAAACAAAAAAAATCTCATAACTGGGATTGAAGGTTCATTTAAAATCAAGAATTGAATGTAACACTAGTCATCACCTGATGAGAACAGTTCAAGTTGTGTCATAACTAGAAGAAATTGCGGAATTCTAGCATATCCATATTACCATTTGCCAATTCTAAGTTAGGATCACAATTATGTAAACCTTTCAAAACTATTACATTGATAACCAAAAACCAACGTTTCAAAAAAAAAAAAGTCCCCCCCAGTTGTGTGATGTACTGAAAGAGGCAATCATCCAGAAGAAAATGAGATAAATTTATCTCTAAACCAGATAGTTTTTTAAAAAAGGGATCCTTTGATATTCTTGACTAAACTACTGAAACTTAATATACTGAAACCTTTGAGAAATGCACGTATTAGGTAGGGTTTGATTGTCAAGATTTACACATAATTTCGGGCATTGCAGAAATACAACTATTGGGTACTATAGTTTGATTGCTAATTTATTTATTTTTATAATGGCTCCAGTAATTACATTTATGTTAAGTTTGATTGCTTGGGTTGTTATATCGTGCGCCGTGTAAGGTGCTTTCATCGCTATGGGGCATGTCCTGGTGTCTAATCTCCAGTCTGCGTCAATGGAGTAAATCACCCAAAGGTAGCATTGCCGCAATGCACGTAAAAAAGCATCTGGGAAACCAAGTCATAGGAGACCCATATCTCTAAGGACGGCTCGAAAGATATTGTTGGGGTTGATAAGGCTAACAAATTCAAATTACGTAGCCGCTGAACGACAACATTTACCAAGCCAGCGGGTAACGACTTGGTCTCGTAATCGATTCTTTTGGTAGGTATAACAGAGGCCGAAGACGGAAAAAAAGTGAAGAAATACAACTATTGAGTACTATAGTTTATTGTCAAGATATACACATATTTTCAGCCCTTGGAGAAATGCAATTCAGAGGTGGCTGGTTTAAGAGCTACTTACCACCTGACTATGCAAACTGGGCCATTGCATATGTGTGTGTGTGTGTGGTGGTGGTGGTGGTGATGATGCGGAGGGGGGGGGAATGGCAGCATTAGAAGTTTCTATGATTAACTAAATAGCTCTTCATGAGCTACATAGCATGTTTGCACACTTGGAACACACAGAACAAACACGAGGATCATGCACCTATGCTGAGCATGCAGGTGATCTAGCAGACTGCTAAATTTGTGACAGCAACAATCTGCATCAGCAGGGAATCGGGCAATGACCATAAGGGCAAGCAAACCAGTTCCAAACAAGACTTTACCCAAATCAAGTCAAAAGATAACCTTTAGTACAAATGACGGCACCATGTATCCTTCACGTGTATATAGCCAGCCAGCCTGCCTGAGACAGAAAGCTTGTATGCCCGGTGTCAAAGACTCAAGCAAATTGTACATCCAACAACAGTGTACAGCGAAGCTCAAGTTTCAATCATTTCCAAAGAAATAAGATGCCATTTTTCCCCCCCCCACACAAGAGTCAGGAAATTATTAGAACACTTGAAAAAAACTGACTTGTACTCCGACCTGAACATATAACCTAATTCTCTGTGTATGCGAGGGACCGCTGGAAATCCAGATGAGATGATGTAGGTATTGATTTGCTGCTAAACTGTCGTGGGCTGGGCTCCCACATGTGTGACAGTTTAGAGCATATCCACCCAAAGTGGTGGAAATGACTGGAACATAATATTTTAGGTTTAGGGTTTAGGGTTTCAGGTTCCTACTTTTTGGTCAGTTGCGAATTATTGGGTGCCTGGATCACCAGTTCTAAATTTTGAAAAGGAAAAAAAAAACAAAAAAAAACCCAATGAATGAGACGGGTTCTTACTTTTTGGTCAGTTGCGAATTATTGGGTGCCTGGATCACCAGTTCTAAATTTTGAAAAGGAAAAAAAAAAACAAAAAAAGACCCAATGAATGAGACTTGGAATCAGGAACCGTCCCCAAAACTCATTTCATACCAGTTCTGATTCTTCATTTTCTTTGAAATTAATTTTAATTTTTTTTAAAAATTTAGTAGTTTTTAGTTTTTCCAATTATGGTCAGACATGTTGTTAGTTTGAGGGAGAAAAATTCAGGTTATATACTTTTCTGAATAATGAATTTCAGGATGGGGTGCGATGGGATGAGTAGCGGCTTCGAAATAGTATCAGTGTAATTTTTTTCCAATTTTTTAAAAATGTTGCTCAAGTGGCAATCATGCATAAGCAATATTTAGCCAAATTTGGTAATATTCAATATATAAAAGTAGAAAATCTTATGCACCCCCTTCATATTGTAGGCGATTGTGGTGATTTTAAAATAAAAATTAATTTTCTTGCTGATGATTTGTTTTCAAGAAAACAAAGAATTTGTGACCAAATATTCTTTTTTTTAATAAATACTTTTCACAAAATGACGAAAATTCATTATTAAAAAAAAAAGTGACCGAAGCTTAGGAAGGTAGAACTGGATCTGATTTGGAACTGGACTCACCTAGGATTTTATTTTTGATTTTTTTCAAGAACCACGAACTGGAAGTCTTGAAATGTGAAGAACCAGGTCCATAACCGGACCCAAGGTTCTATCAATTTTTTGAAAATTCCTTCAACTGGAAACACAAGTTCTTTCAAAACAAAAGGTTGGAATTAGGGCAGGAGGTTTTATCTTGAAATGTAAGAACCTGACAATTTGAACTACAGTTGTGTAGTTATTTGAATTTCCAAAATACCGTGAGTTCCAGTTATTTAGTGGTATTTCAGAATTACAGAACCATTGGTTCCAATTCTTTGAAAAAATCAGAATTAAATGAACCGTTAGTCTGGGTTATTTCAAAAACTAAAGGAACCAGCAGTTTTCATGAAAGAACCGATGGTTTGGTTTCACCAATAGTCGGTTATTTGATTTTTCAATTTTTGAGAACCATGGTTATTCATCACCACCAGGTGTTTGAGGTTTTTGAGAACCATGGTTATGAATAAATGTCCTTTCAATGGAGGTAAAATGTTAGCCAGAGTGAGTGTTTCATTTTTCAAAATGCCTCATCTTTTTGCAAAGGAAAGATAGGAATGACCATATATAATTTTTCCCATAAGGGTTATATATCATAATTACTATGACATTGCAGAAAACATTTTTAAAAAAATCTTACTTTACTAAATGAAAAAGGATTTCGTTTTTAGAAATTCATTTATTTTCATTAAACTTCTTTACACACTTATGAGGTTAGATAGTCTACACAAATGAAAAAAAAAACATAATTATAGCAATTTTATCCAATGTTGAAATCATTTTTGTATACTCCGTTTAAAAGTTTCCATTGTTAAAAAGATGATAATCATGCTGATGACCTTTAATTTTTAATCAAAATTTTAGATTAATTAGGATTAAAGTAATCAAATTATTACGAATTTTAATTAATCTCCTTTTTTATTATCTCAGAATTCCATGCCACATAATCAAGGTATTCTTAAAATTGAGTCAGTTGAAATAAGGTGAAAAATATGTACAATTCTAATATTGTAAAAAAATTGCAATAGTGAGGGAAGTGGATTTTTCATGAAAATTAACATATTGTTGTCCAAATATTTCATCATTGGATTGTTGCCCAAATTTAAATAACACATGAAGCATAAGGTAAAAAAAAGACATTTGATAAATAATGGTATTGGTTAAAAAAACATGGAAATATTTTATAATGAATCTGCTTTAGTTCCTATTTAAACTTGAATTGAGAAAACATCTAATTAAAGAAAAATAATTGTTTAATAAATTTAAATTGTAAATGATGCATTGCAAGTGATCAATTTATATTCCAAAGGGATAATGTTTATTACAATTGATTATAACTTCAAATTTTGATTATATTACAATTTTAATGGACTTTATTTTTGACAATGATAGACAAAGTTTTACTAAACCTTTTTTGTAACACATTTATTTTTCTAAATGAGCTAGTGAACTTATTAAATGGTTTTGGATGTACATGTTTATTCTCATTTTTGAAAGTTGAATATATTATTTTGCATTACCCAATTACATAAACACATGTAAATTGAAAAGGAAACGTGAAGGGTTTGAAACTTATTTAATTCATTTGCACCATATGATAACAAATAATAAACAATATTCATAAGGGCATCACTTTTTACCTACCTTTTGGTACGTTTTCAAATTTTTAATTTGAAAATTAATAAATACATCCAATTCATAAAAATATTTGATTGCAAAAATTAACATAATTTTTTACTCAAATTGAAAATTAATTTAAAATAATTCAAACTATTATTTTTATATGAACTATCATAAATAATACATGTCAAAATAGATGTTGATTAAAAATTTACAAATGTCATGCCAAAATAAATTGTTGCAAGATTAACATTGTCAGCTTGAATAAGAATATTTATAGAGGGGTGAAATTCAATAAACATACACCAATCATATAATAATAGACTTTTAAAGTGGACATACAGATTTTGGTTTGGAGTCTCCATTAACACTCAAATGCATTTTTTATTATGATTTCATCTCAATATTTTTTATAGGAACTCATTATATGGTACATGATGAAAGAAAAATGGATTGAAAAACCTCACAACAAAAACTTTAACCACAAAATAACTATGGACTTTTGAATGATAAGATTTGAACTTTATTTTCAAGAGTCCTTTTCTTAGTCATTTTTTGTTGGATTGATAATTTCCCCCATAACATGTATGTCAAAGAGTTGTGTAAATGAGCAACCTTTCTTATGGACTTTATTAGTTAATTAATCACCACATGGGGCTCACTAACATTGATTTTTAATTTTTTTTTTCATTTTAGTGTTAAAATATAAACTTTTGGAACTAGGATTCTTGTCACTTTTGAGCCACCCTAATTCACAACTACCCACTTCGTAAGCTAATTTGAAAACCATGTTTTGTATTTTGATGTGCAATTTTATTTATTTTTTACCTATTTATATTCAATCAATGTTCACTTAAAATTAAATTGGTCATGAGGGCATTAAAGGTTCAAACAACCTAATTAAAACATGTTTTGGAATTCCAATTCAACCAAGATGAATCCTTGAATATCAATTTTTTTTCTTATATTCAAATATTATAATGTGCTCACCTTTTTACCCTCCCCACCTACCTTTTTCCTTCATTTTTTTCACACCTTTTGTCTTTCCTTCCTCCCTAGTCTTCATTCTAAGTTGCACACCCCTAGAACCCCCATCCAATTCATGTTCATTGTCTTCATTGAACAATATGGTCTTCACAATCCTTGAACCCTTTTCCTTCATATCAATTCATGTCAATTGTACTCTAGTATGGTACATGCCCTTTGCATGCCCTTTGATTACATCCATTGGAATTCTATTTTTGTTTTGGTATGTGCATGTTTTGCTCATGCCTTTTGTATTTTTGTGTTTTCCTTAACAATTTTCTCCCCCTCTTAGTTTTAGGTTAGTAATAAGACAATCACTTTGTTGTGGTGAACATTGTATGAATGTGGACTTGAATGTGAAAGGTGTGCTCTACATATGCCAAAATGTTAAAAAGTATGTGTAGACATATCATGGAGATGTATTGAAATTGGTGTTAAACACTTAAGTAAATAAATTTGTTCAAGGATGCAATTTGTAGCAAAGGAAGATAATTTCTAAGGAGTTCAAAGATCTCGAGATGCTATCCTTTTCAAAATGCATCAGGTTTTAGGATAATGATGTGTTTTGTTTGTGGTTTAAGGGTGACTAACATGCAATTTGCTTAGCTCATGTGTTTAACTTGTAACATTAATCCTTCCCCATTTATAAGGCTTGGAGTTTAAGGCTAAAAAACCATCCCAAACCTTGTGGCATTGTGAAGGGGTTACATAAGAATTAATAAGATGATAGATGATGAAAGGAACTATCTTTTCAACATAGCAGCAACATGCTACTATATTAAATGGTTAAATTGATTTGTAGCAAAACTAGCTAGAATTTCCACACTAGGATTTCTATCTAATGGGATTGATATGGCCAAACTTTCAACTCTTAGCATTGAAATTGTACCATATGAAGTGTACCCTAATATAATTTCTAAGAATCTCGACATGAATTAGTAAGAAAAGCCACAACTGATCATTGTTGGACATGGCCTTATATCTCATTTTTGGAATCCATGAATAATTAAAAGGACACAAAATCTAACCAATTTTTAGAAGAAGTTGGAGCTAGAAAAACATCAAAAAAACATAGGAGAAGGAAATAATGATTTGCGTATGCATTAAAGATAAAACTGAGCACATATAATTTAGAGGAAAATAAAAATCTGACAAATTTTGTTTTATGGCCATGAACTTTACAAAGTTGGATGTTCACATTGACCACCCATTAAATGTTTTTTTCGTGCCATGTTCTATTGAAAATTGATTGTGGACATTGGCAATTGATGATTGTTTACATTAATGGTATAATTTTTACATTGCATGGACTACAATCTAAGTGTTCACCTCCATTTTACTTATACTTAACATGGAATATTTTTTGCATTGATTTTTTTGTTTGTTTTCATTTTTTTATATGATTTTTGTTTCATTAAATTTTTTTATTGGGGATAAAGACACAACCCTCCCATCCCATCCTATCCCATTCCATCCTTGGGTACATTCACACTTCACACATAGTTGTACATAATTGAATCTTGTGTCATTTATTAACATGACTTAATTCCAATGGAGTCTCACCATGTAAGAGTTATTGTGTTTGTGCCATTGTAGAGTTAGGGAAAATCTTACAAAGTTCACATCATGTCACACAGAACATGAGGTAAAAATGTTAAACAATTGCAATACACCTAAAAGAAACATGGACTAAAGACATTGACTTCATCTTGGGTTCTTCATGTTTCAATTAAAACAATGCCAAGTATGTTAAAATCATAATGTGAATATCATATTCATCGCACAATTATCTTGTTTAATTGCAAAGCCTTTGAGATCACCTTTAAATATTTAAAACCAATCTTGGTTAGTTCCTTGGTTTTAGAAGGACCCCTTCATTCTAGTTCTTAACATTTTTAAGGGAAGGGTCAAGGTTTAGTTCTAATTTTTATTTATTTCAAATATGGGTATAGTTCCAACATCCAAAATATCAAAATGGACAATGTAATTTGTTTTTAAAAATTTAAATTTATCCCAAGGAAAATAATTATATTAGGTGTGTTTTGTGAATTACTTAAATAAATCATAGTTAATCTGATGTTAAGTTGGGTTAATTTAATTACTTTGGTTTATTGTTGATTAATAAAGAACCAATTCTGGTGTGAACAAGTTTTTATTATTTTATTAAGGGGGATCAAAACCTCTTTCAATGATTTGAGATTCCAACATTTTGCCCTTATTTGTTTTCTATAGTTGACGCACCCCCAAGTTCCTTGATGGGTTCAATTACGAGCCCAAAGGTGAAAACATCGGAAGGAGAAAAAGTTGGGCGCATTCCTTGCCTCGTAACACTTTAGGGGTAGAGGGGCGTGCTAGAGCTCTGGGATGGGACTAAGAAGATTGACAAACAATTCAATCACTCACACGAAGCTACACAAACCAAACAACAAGTTGGTTAGTGCGTAGTTGGAGCACCTTGGTACACGGACGAGCCACAAGCAACCACAGACTCACAAAACTCACCACAGCCCAAACTTGGGGGAAACCACTAGCTTCCCCCTTACAGTATACTCTATGCGTGGCCATGGGACTAGCACCAAATATCATTTTGTCTTGGGAGTCCCAAAATTCCCATAGCTAGGATTTCCGCAACTTTGGGGGCCCATAACTTTGTGTGCAGACCTTCAATTGAGATGAGGTTTAAAGCAAAGTTGTAGCTCTCATTGAGAGCTTTTCAATTGTATGTCGCACGCCACCTACATGCAAGGAAATTAGGGCAATTCCCAACTTTTAGTGGTCGGGAGTCAAATTGCCAATTTGACTCCTGACTTTTCTTTTGGCCATAACTTGTGTTATAAGTGTCCAAATGAGTCATGCAAGCCCATTTTAGACATTTCCGTTCTTAGAGCTTTCTAATTATATATATAACTCTTTAATCTAATGGGTTTTGACCCCTGAAATTGCTCTTTGAAGGTTTGAGAGTCCACAGGACTCCAACTCCCAAAGTGGGAGCTCACTTGGGAATGTGAAGGTTCATTCCTTGACAATCTCCTACACTCTTGAGAGCATGAGATGTGACTCCTAGGCTTCCTTCTTGGATTGCACCCTTGTAAGCCCTTGCCTTGGTCGCGAACCCAAGGCTAGGGTTGCGACAATAATTATTGTGCCCTTGCATTAATCATGAACATGTCATAAGTTTTATGAACATTGTGTTCAGGCTTGAATTCTTGTGCATTATAAGTGAATACATCTTTTTTAATCACCAAAAATGACATTTAATTTTGCGTTGTAATTAGATTTAGTCTTATAGGCATTAGGTTTTGTAATTTATGTTTTACATTGTAGTTATTTCTTGAAGGTTAAGTGGTGGGGTATGATTTTTTTATTTTGGTTTCTGTTCACAACATTCCTTCAGGATTTAAATCCTAGTGGGGCCTATGTACCCAAGGTGTGGATGGAAATGTTTTGTTTATGAGAAGAAAGGAAATTTTTTTTGTAGAAGGCAAGCAAGGAAGATGGCGCTACCATTAGTTCAACCCCATTTCCCTTTCATCTTTTTTTATGTATACATTTTAA
>Ga0209208_10012150_pt1 | contig 10949 bp, 4 predicted proteins | sample S1TSphfallax_3_FD_187694 | JGI IMG/M metagenome (GOLD analysis project Ga0209208, IMG submission 187694) | Host-associated microbial communities from peat moss isolated from Minnesota, USA - S1T2_Fd - Sphagnum fallax MG (SPAdes) (version 2) | ecosystem: Host-associated > Plants > Peat moss >... | reverse complement strand
TAGGAATTGTACACATAATGAACCATCCTGCATTGAGGCAGAAATTTTACTGATGCTAATGTGTAGGGTAAAGCCCTAGAGTGGGGGCATTCTCAAAATAAGGGACCTAGGATGAGGCGATAGCTGCGTCTGGCCTCACATTCTGGGAATGTGCCCCCCCCACCCATGAGATTTACCTCTCATAAAGCATGAGACAAATTTTATCACAAACCAAACCTAGGTAGATCACAAGGTGTATGAAAGAGAGGGTTCATATGCCTACTCCTAATAGTCAGACAATTCTTACAACCCACTCCTCAATAGTGGGATGATTCTTACACCTTGTAAGTAGGCATAATTTCTCTCTCGCCCTTGAGAGAGTAGGCGTAAGAACCCTCCCAATTTCTTGGAGGGAAATTCATAGATATAAGGTGCCCTCCACATACACCACAAATTGTCTGTGAGTGCTTTACATGCCATTCACATAGACTAGAGAAATTCTACTTGTTCTTGGCTTGTAGAGGAAGGCCCCAGAGTGGGGCAGTCCTGAATGAGGGGTCTGTAATGAGAGTCTGGCCCCGCGATCTGGAGAATGTTCCCAGCTATGTCTTACATGGAGTAAACCACAAGGTGAACATTGTCATAAGCTTAACCAGCTGTAGATGACTAGGCAGCAAGAGCAAGAGGCATATTACTTTACAACAGGCATCTTATTTCTGCCTCCATAGAACCTTGTGTGCAAATTGCCTCCTCCTCCTTCTCTGACAAAATCACAGTTATTTCAAAATTCTAAAACATCTTTCTGCCAGGTAAGGACCTCCAAGGGGATGGTTCTGGTAATTTGGGTCCCATGCTGGAACTCCCACCTCCCGCCAGGCCCTCATTCCCAGTAAAGCCCCATCCCGGGTCTTTACCCTACACTGTTAACCTACCTGAGTAAGTGTCAGAGTAGGTGTGAGAGGGATTTGGTAAGGCATAAAGTGCTTCCTATTTTTTGCAGAGGCATTATTAATGTTCAGAAGTGCCTTCAGAAATACTAAGAAGTCTCTCCGAGTGCTCATTGGTGAAACATTGAAACCCATGTTGATTGAAAACCTGAAAGGAAATTATTATTTTTGAAATGACAAAAAAAATCAGGAACAAAAAGTGTTGTTGCCTTTGGAAGGATATAACAACATTTTTCATGTTTTGCTTGAGATTTTTGTTTTTGAGAGAATGTGTGACAACATCAATGTCATGCAAAGGTAGAGATGGCTTTAATTGACTTTGTTGTCCGATGGATAATGCTTTAAGATTGAAAACTGTGGTAGTACTAGCCTAGTGTTAAACTTACTTTGGGGATTTGGTTATTTGCACCACAGCCTCCAAATCATCTTCTTGGATGCTTGTGTGTCTGTTGTAGTAGGAAAGGGTATTGTTGACAAAAAGCCTTGAATGATTTTGTTCCAAAACAGACAAACTGGAGTATCAAAAGTAGTGTTTCCTTTCAAGGATTTTGGGTGCAAAGCAGGATGTAGGCAAGTAGTTGTGAAAGTGTGAGTTTAAGGATTTTTTCCTTTATTATTGACTGACACCAAGTAAATCATCTTTGATTCCTCCTCTGAAGAAGGTAATCTCTCTGACACTGTTGATGACAAACTCTCTTTCACATTCTCCCCTGGATTCACCTAAAGGTGCATTCACACTTGGTGTTAGGGACTCTATCATTGAGTTCCCTAGCACCATGCTAGTCATTTACGACTTAAAACTACTTACCATGGACATTTTATGTTAAGTTAACATTCACTTAACATTAAGCTATCGCCCATTTGACATTGGGTGCCACCTAGGATGCCACCTAGATTTTGATTTACCACCAACTTAACATCAAGTGTGAATGCACCATTATAAGAGTGAGAAAGGAATCCCTAACATTACATGTGCCCATAAGCCAGATTTGCATAATGTATTTTAGAGATACTCTTAAAAAGCATATTATGGCCATCGGCTTTACAAAAACAAAGGCAGGCTTTCCATGTTTGCAACACCCAGTGGCCATTTTTTTTTCCTCATGATACCGTGAGGGTATACAGCGGGTGTGCATTGGGTATCACAGGAAAAAGGAAAAACTAAAAAGAAACACCTTCTTTTACGCCATGTAGAGCCCACAGATGAGATTTGCACAAAATTTCAGGACTCCCTTAGGACCTGCCTCAGGGTCCCTTATGGAAATAAGGCACCCATCCTGGGGCTTTACCTGTTACACAAACCCTAACACAAGTAACATAACATGTATATGACATGGGCCCAAAACATGTCTGGAAAATAAAAATGGGGCAAAAGGCAGACTGGGGGAAAAAGAGTCGCAGTAGTCTTGTACTCTTGTACTGATTGTATTAACAACCATGGGTATAAGTAATGTGCCTCGGGTGAACCAGCAGCGACGCTGGTACCCGTGTTGTTCTGATATCAGGTTTTGGAGATACCAGACGGTTCTTGGTATCAAGTCTTTAAATTTTTTTTTTTAAATTAATCCTTTTTTTCGTACCTTTCTGGTATCAATACTGGATTGTAGTTAAATTAACAGTAGCAATATGAATGGGAATTTACATAAATAACAATCTGGAACCAAGTATTGTATTTAGGGTTTTCAAGTGTGAAAATGGTTTTTTTTTCAAGGTCCATTAAAGAGAATAAAGTGCTAGGATGGGTAGAATCACATAACAAGAGATAATACAAGTAATATTTCACATACAAGCACCTCATCTAACAAGAATTACAAAGGTGTGAGATGTTAAAGTCCAAAATGCTACAATTACAAATTTTGAGTGAAAAATATGAATGCAAAATGTAATGGATTTACAACCAAGATTTAAAAGTCTTACATCCTCAAAATATCCGATTTTCTCTAGCATGTCTTCTTTTTCTTCTAACAAGGTCTCCTCAATGACAAAAAATTTCAACTAATTTTTGTCCATCAATAAACTTGCAATCGTTTTATTCATCACAAAGCCAATTCTTGTAAATCATTATAAGCTTGTCAAGAGCATCAACCCCAAGACGACACCGCTATAGCTAACGAGTATACTTATTTTTATTTGTGAACTTAGGATGCCCAAAATCTATTGTGCCAAAAACCCACATTTGAAAATTTAAATTGACTACTAGCCCACCACTTAAATGGATCAAACCCATCTACATTTTGCACATGATATTTGCGAAACAAAGAAAGTTTAGTTTTGAGAAGACCTTCATAAGCTTCTTGTGATGAAACAACTAATCCAAACAACCTAGTTGAAGGTGGCTAAAATGGTGTAGGAATTGAAGACATTATAGCTTGGCTTGGATTCAAAAAACTCATAATATTGTTCAAGAACCAAATCATCATACCATTGCACCAATGGAGTTGTTTGATCTTTTACCCATGTGATCCATGATGCAATCCATGATTTTAAAGCATGGATCAAGCATCAACATGGGCATCATATGAACTTTCACTTAAGATAAGGTTTTTGCAAAACTTAAAAAAGGACGCACCACATTAATAACTTTTGCAACAATTCTACCATACAAACTTTCTCTATCTTTTCATCAAATTCCCCACACAACAATGGAAGAACAATAGTAATTCAACATGCATATTCCTTCATCATTGTCCCCATGATTACCAAATCAACAAACAATGCATCAAATAAAAGTTAACACCTTCTATGTTGATTCAATAAACATTAGTGAAGAATAGGGTTTAAAGTTTTAATTACCACTTGGACAATTGCCCATGTAAGACCATTGGGAACCCTAACTTGCAAAGATGAACGATGTCACATGTAGCAAATGTTGATTGCATTAACATATTCCAAGGTTTCTTGGAACATGATGACCTTGGAAATGAAATGCATTTTCATAGAGGTTTGTAGTTTCTTATGTTGCATGCCAACTTCATGGCAAGGTTTATGCCATTCAATTCTACCTTTATTAGACTTTTTAATCTAGGCGATTGTCTTTTTAAATGTAATTTGGGCATCTTTCAAACTAACTTCCTTCATGTCCACACCAACTTTAATTTCATTGGTAGTTGTAAACATGTAGAAATCTCTAAATTAGTTAGTACCATGGGCCTTCTAGTAATTAATAGTTACTAGTGGTAGACTTATTGTCCCTTGTCCAAAAGGTGAAGCTAATGGGATTAAGTAATCATGTTAGTAAATGGTGAAGGTAATCCACCCAATCATCTAGGAAATTTTTAAGAAGGGATTAATATAAGGGCCCTATTTTTTTGGGGTCAATGTAGGCCTTGTGTGGTTTGTGGAGAAGGAGGATTAGAATAAATGTTGGGGGATTTTTATGGCATTTGAGACTTTTGTAGTTGGAGGGTTGGAATGAAGGACTCTTTTGAAAAAATGTGTGTTGTACTACCAAGGAGGAGAAAATATTGAGAAAATGTACTTGTATTGGTCTATAATTTTAATGGAAAATGGTCGAATCTTGAATTCGATGTGTTTTGGTGTGTAATTATTCCATTACGAAATGTGGAAAATAAAGTGGTTTGAAATATTGTAAAGTAGGCCACTCCTTGAAATGGTAGGCCTTCATCACCTTTAGAACAAAGAAACACAAAACATACTAATTGGTAGACTTTGAAATGGTAAGTTAATGGCTACACAAGAAGGTAGTAACCAGTACTTAGTGGAAGAAAGCAAGGGGGGGGGAGGAACACCAACATGTAGTCACTTGCATACTATAAAGTAATATTACATGCAATAAGCAATGGTTATGAATGAATGTAGTTTGCTTCAAACAATAGAGAGGAGCGGGGAAATATTCCGAAGTGTTACAAGCAGATGACATAGTCATTAAAAGACTTGTAGGTGTGGTTGAGGTGGGACAATACCAATAGGGGGTCTACAAACCCCACCAAGGCAACATTTAAAATGTTGAAGTCACTACAACAACTTGGAGAATTTTTTTTTTCAAGTTATGATCATTACCCCTACTACACTTCTACTTGCTTCCCCTACCCCCTTGGATGAACCTACAAATAGGACAATAAGTCTATTCTGAAGCAACACCCCCTCCTTCTTCCTTGTTTTTTTTTTATGATTTTTCTCTTACTACTTAAGTATTTATAGTAAAGCAAGCTAAGGAGGGTAGTTTCTTTATGTTGTGTGATAAGGTGTTGACCTTGTTCCTTTAAGTTTTACTTTATGGAAGACGATAATGATTAGGGGCTACAATTTCACCCTTTAACAATAACATATTAACATGTTTTTGACATAACATGACCCCAAAAAAATTAACAAATCGTTGAAGTATTACAACAATTCACATAACACAACAAAAATGAAAGTAATTGTGACAAAATTTAAATTGGTTCCTTTGTCCATAACATAGGTTATAATTTTTTTTATCAAGTTGAGATTTGCTAATAGAACTTTCACATGTTCAACAAGAACTACACTAGAAATATTAGGTGTTTGAAACAATCCAATTGTTATTGATAAGGAGCCTAATCTTAGCCTCGCATTTAAAAAAAACACTTATGATGGTTGAAGGTGTTACAATGGCCTTATGCTTAGTTTTATGATGTTTGTTGGTGTTGTTTTTTAAGGCACTTTTATGCATCACATACTTCAATAATTATAGGTTATGGTCATGAACAACATGTTTTTTCATTGAAGTGATACCATGTTCAAGGTTGTAAAATAAACAACCTTTTTGAAACTTGGTGGAATTATGAAAACTTGCAAAATTATTGGAAGAATGACACCATACACCTCATGACTTGTGTTGCTTGCAAATCAACTTCAATGTTACTATCATTCAACACAAAAATACCCATGAATATGACACACAATGATGCAGAACCCATAACTTTTGATTCACAATTAGTTATGTTGGTTGTTGCATCCAACACGCATCTTCTTAAACTTGAAACTTTTCATCAACAACATTTTAGAACTATAACACTTCTTTTGACATAATGTTTTAAGTGTTTATGAACCTAGACCAAATGTCCTTACAATGTGAAATTCATCTTCAAGAAAGTTCAACATTTCTAGTTCATCCATGTCCAAAATGCACAACACAATTGAAACAAACACCAAACCTTTTTGAATTCACAACATAATGGGCACACACAAAGGTTTAGAAAAACCAATGAGACATTGAGCACAACTTAACTTTTCATGTAGACTTGTTCAAATTTTAAACAACGAAAAACTTCAATCACTTTTGCCACGAGACCTTTTATTGAATCTCGGTTGCAATTTTTTGCTACCATATCCAAAAGATGCATTCATAAATTCATACACTTTAACAATAAACCTAATACCAAAGAGTTCATATTGCACGTTGACCCATAATGTTGAGTCCCAATATCACATAAATTTGCAAAGCTTTAAACCCAACCAGTCAATAACCTTAATACATCATTTTTTTATTATAATTGACAACCAAGTTTTCAAATATTTTTCATTACTTTGATAACCTATTGGTAGGGTCCTCTATACCCAAATGTATACCCGAATTCACACTTGACATTTCCTAACACCAAAACAACATTACACAATGGTAAAGTCCCAAAATTCATTTAAATTATTTTAAAATATTACAAATATCCCCAATTGTTAAATTAAGGTGTTCAAATTCAAATATAACATTTTTTGGATTTAACATCAGGGTGAAAACATCTTTGGGTGGACCCACTAAAAACCACCTTGTCAAAATCATAAGAATGTTGGACCCAATTTAAGAAATAAAATTTCATCGACTTATACATTGGTTTATTTGATTGGACTAGGTGGGTTATATTTTCCCCACCCTATGCACGCACTCATGAAAAATAATGAATACCCAAAAACCTATCATATGCATTAACATTTTGATTCCTTTATTTTAAATATCCTTATGCTTACATATTAGATTTTTTTCTTGTTTATTTAATACATGCACAAGGGAATGATTCAAACTAGTCATTAGAATTTAACAAAATGTAAAAATAGTTATCATTTGTGTTCTTGACATTAATGGCCCTTTAGGACTTCACGTTTTAACTTTAAAAATTCATAACTAAATGAAAACTAATTCAACCAATTATCTATAAAAGACATAAGGAGGTTAGTTTTTGAAGTATTCTTTAAAAATTAACATCCAAGAAAAATTCCCAAAAAATAGATTCCTAAATTGTGTTCCTCGTCAAAAAAACTCCCTTGTGTTACATTCACGAAACTTTTTTTTAATGCATTCATTTTTCACATTTTTTTGTAAATTTAATTATAGTTTTGTATTCTATGTGCCTTGTGTAACCTTTTAATAAATAATTTGGAATGAAAAGCTTTCTTTATGTGAGTGTTATATTGTCCTAAAGTTGAATGGGTTAAAAACATTTGGGGTGTGATGTTCTTAGTGAGTTCACCTAAAGATAAGTTTGCCCATCTTCACTAAGAACCTTCATTCAAAAAATGAAGGTATCAATGCATGTGCTAATCCTGACCAATAAATTTCAAGTGAAATAGATAAGGCAACTCCCTAAAGTTTTAGGTAAAGTAAAGCGATTCTCATTTTTTTTTTGACAATTTTTGATTTTGGTTTTAAAAACATAATTTAAAAATTGACCTCATTTTTTAATTTTTTTTTACATTAAAAAAACTTGGCCATGGGTTCTAATATATAAGTCCATTTGGTTTTCATGAGAATGGTTATCACAAATGTGAAAACTATTGATTTTCAAAGGTGGTTTTCCACAACCAAATATCAAAAAATTTAAATAAAAACTTGATTTTTGAAGTTTAATATACCAATAAAAACAAGAATGATTATAATTTTAAAAATAAAATTCAAGGATGAAACAAAATAAATAAGAAATAATAATGAGACAAATTTTTTTTCAAGTTACAAATTGTGTTTTTCTTCTTTTAAACCCTTTTCATTTCTAGAGCTCATACTTTCTTCATCTCTTGTTAGTTTTAAACAATCTAAAGTGTTGTGGGAGTGCCAACTTAAGCTTTAGGGATCATCTTGGAGTGACAGAGACAATAAAACAACATCCAAGGAATTTTTCCTATTTGGTTATTGGTTTTCAAACATTTTGAGATTTTCTTTTTCGATTTTTTGGCCCCCCTAATTTCTAGGGATCATAATTTTCTCATTTTTAATCCATTTTTGAAGATTTTTAATGCCTTAAATGCATCAAGACAAGGGCTTTAATTTTTCTTTGGACACCATAAACAAAAAATCCCTCCCCTAGGATTTGGCCTCCTCAGAGCCACTCATTATACATACAAACAAGAAAACAAGAGAAAAACTTGCACCAACCCCCCCAAAACAAAATAGTCATTCGACTATATATTTTATTTTTTACTATGCATAAGGGTTGAAAATCAGAACCAGGTAGGGCCCCATTACCTTACCCGAGTATCATTTTCTTAAAAGAAAAACCAACTAGGTTCTCATGACGGTTGGTTTTTAGTTTAATGGGAGTTGAGGTGCTTGGTTTTCAATAGATGTACGAGAATCATTGATAACTAGCAAGATTCAAGGTGAAAATCAGCTTCAAAACCAAGATGGATTTCACCTAATTCCAAAAAGCTGCCTAACATTGGTAATTACATGTAGGGTAAGGCCCAAGAAAATAAGCATACCCTAAACGTGGTCCCATGTTGTCCATAGTAAAGGTTGGTCTTGAATGTTCTCTTGCAAGGGTTTGAATTTTGGGAATGCCTCACTTAGAGGACCTTGGCCAACATAAAAGAAAAATCCATCATTTTTTACATTGCCTTGAAGGAGGTATCATGAACAAAAGATCCCCTTAAATGCATGATAAACCAAAATTAAGTTTTTTTATTTTTGGAATTTCTAAGGTGTATGGGTTATGGAATATTTTTAAAAATTCAGAATTTTTTTGGGGCACAAAAGATTTTGGTGAAAGTGCTCAAAGGGTTTGATGATAATGGGGTCAAATTTGCAAACTAATTTATGAGCTTACCTATGAGTTAGGTCATTCGGATCACTTGAGTTTCCCTTTGCAGGTGATGTTTCTTTTTTAATTCTTCATCTTCACATTCTGAAAATTGCAAAATTCCATTCTTACTTGAAGGAACACTTTTAAACTTCAATTATTTTGTAATGAATATTTAACTTGGTCATTGTGAATGCCATATTAGGATGCATGCATTAGTGTCATGTCAAATGTTTGTTTTTGGTCGGTGAGTTTCAAAATCAACCTTAGGTAGCATTTGTTTAAAACCATATGAGTTCAATCTAGGTTAGTGATCCTATCATCCTATGCTCAATTTTGGTTAAAAGTTTTGCCAAATATTTTTGAATGTGTAAACTTTAAATCCAATGGTTGGTTTTGTAATCCCATTCATGATGAATAGATTGGAGGAGATTTCTAACTAAAACTTTAAAGACAAAATACATTGGGTGTGAAAAATACTTATGATTTAAAAAGTTAATAATGAATCCATACATCAAAATTCCACAAGGCATAAATTTCACACATTACAAACTTAAGGAAATAATTTTCACAAATTTAATAACATGGGTATTTTTCTTTATTGTAGATTGCCCTCCCAAAACAGTTCAAAATGTGGTAGACATTGTTTCATGCCCAAATAGGGGCATGGGTGGAGTTACTCTAATTTCAAGTTCCACCTAAATTTCCAAACATCTTTGTAGAATTAAACATTAATGAATCAATATTTGATGGTATTGTAATTGGCTAAGGTTCCAAGATAGTTTATGAATTTTTCATGAAATGGTGATGGTAGTGGCTTTGGAAAATTATATTTATTGAAATTCAATTGTTGTAAATCTTGAACTTTTATAAATATAATTTTGAAATAAATAAAGTATATAACCATCTAGTTGTTAAGCAAATTGTCTTAATAGTGAAAAAAACCAAATAATGAAAGTGATAGTCTAATTTAAATTTTATATTGGGTAAAAACATCCTTGGGTGGTACCACGAAGAGCCACCTCAAGGAATTCCTTGATTAATAAAACTAGTTAAGTAATATTTTTCATCCTTTATAAATATATATATTTTTAATGCAATTACAATTTTTTTCATAATTGCAATGGCTCTTTTCAAAATCACATTCTTGAAATTTGAAAATTCATAAATGACAGGAAGGGTTCACCATCCATAAAAATATTTAGCCGAATTTGGCTTCAATTAAATTATGACAAATGAGAAAAATCAAAGAATCCTTCTATACAATCAATAACCTAGTACAAAATTATATAAATAATATGACAAGAACCAGGTAGCAGGGTGTTTTTAAAGGATTTTGTGATGTAGCCAAGGTGACAGCAATCCAGAAACTAATTTAGCCAATTGCGGTTACATGCCAGATATGAAAGTAGAAAAAAGCCAGAAGCCTTCTATATTCTTGGCTACCTACTGGAACTTATTGTAGAAATCTGGCAATTTGAATTTGTTTCTTTTTGAAATTTGGTAAGTTTTGTCCATTTTTCCCATGATGAATCCTTTGTATTGATCAAAATCACATTTTTCAGGTCAAATTTTTACGAAAATTAGCCAATAAAAAAAACACTGCTGAGTAGTAGTAAGAAATTCAGTTTAGCTCAATCTCCAACACAAAAATACACATGCCCACTAACAACATCCAATGAGAGATTAATCTTCACAAAAGATTGTTGTCCTTGGATTATGATGATTGTGGTAAGCATAGTTGGAATACTGACTCTTATACATAAATTGGTGGCAAAGTAGTTGACCACTTACTTTTAGTGGGAGATCATGTGTTCAAACTTTTTTACATCTTCATTTTCATCCTTGATGGTTTTCATTCAAGAAAAAAAATAGTCATTCTTGGAAAATGGTTCATTTTCATCCTAGATGGTTTTCATTCAAGAAAAAAAATAGTCATTCTTGGAAAATGGCATTTTCATCCTCGATGGTTTTCATTCAAGAAAAAAAATAGTCATTCTTGGAAAATGGCATTTTCATCCTCGATGGTTTTCAT
>Ga0209208_10012149_pt1 | contig 10949 bp, 7 predicted proteins | sample S1TSphfallax_3_FD_187694 | JGI IMG/M metagenome (GOLD analysis project Ga0209208, IMG submission 187694) | Host-associated microbial communities from peat moss isolated from Minnesota, USA - S1T2_Fd - Sphagnum fallax MG (SPAdes) (version 2) | ecosystem: Host-associated > Plants > Peat moss >... | reverse complement strand
CTAACATTGCTTGGCAACGACAGCAAGACGGATTGCAGCTGATACTAGAGGCAACATAAGTCAAGTAAGACCATAGCACCAGAAGTGGAAGAGGAGGTGGAGGTACATAGCAGCACCTAACACTGTGAGTAGTGACTCGTGAGGGGACCCTGAAGGGAGCCCTACTATAAACCTTTATAACTATTATAGCCTACTTGGGCATGCAATCACTTGGGAGTGTGTGTTTGCAGTAGCTGTTTAAGTTTATTTCAAATATGATGCAATATAGTTTTGGTTCAAGATTAGAATCCATTTGTTTAGGATGCCTGGGTAAGTGGATCTTAAAGGCAACTGCGATATTAGAAACAGTTTTATTTTTTTCTCATCAATGCTTTTCAAAATCAACTAATTAAAAATCCCAATTTGAGCATATGTGACCACCCAGTGCTTTTTTTTCAATTTTCTCATGTTGTGTGGAAAGTGGCAATTGCCCACACAAGGATTTAGCCAAATCTAGCTACAAGAACAATATAGAAATAGAAAATCTATGAATCTTATTGCATATTGGCAAATCATAGAACTTATTAGTTAACTATGTTAACTTCCAAAGAAGAAAGCTAGAAAGCTACCCAATTCCTCCAAACATCTTGGTGATTTCATAACTTTCTTCCTCAAAATGTGGCGATCTTTTTGTAAATTTTCCACAAGGTTCTTCTGATCATGTTGCTTGGGTCATTTTTTATAGCAAAATGACCAGAATTCGCCACCCTTAAAAAAAATTCACTGATGTGACCTTGGTATTAGGATCCTTGTTTGACCATTAAAAAAAGTTCCTTTTTAGGCTATTAGGTTTCAACATATAAAATGCCCTCTTTTGAGAACTTCAAGTGTTACATACCCATGATTCACAAAGGAGCCTACTAACAATACAATGACCCTTACTGAAACTTCACAAATTCATAAATAATTGAAAGTAAGTGCAAAAATTCAGGTTCAACTTGGGTTGTGTTTTATATTGTTTCATCATTAAGAAAAAAATGTATGTAGGAGGAAATTGAAATTCAATGATCTCAATATGCTTATTGTAGCAGTTTTGGATGGTTTTACCTTATTTCAATGACCTTTAAATTCTTGATTATTGAAGAACAACATGAACAAAGTGCTGTTGGAGTGATCTTAATTTTGGACAAATTATTTAAACATATCTTTAGTGTAAAGAGACCCCAAACACTAAAGTTTGAAGCCCGACTTCTTAAAACCATATTGGTACCTAAAACCATACATCAAGAACCCCAACCCCTCAATGTTTGAGAGGCATCAGAAAAATGCCATCACTTGTTGTCTTCTTCTCCCAGCATCCTATCTTCTGAGTTCTTAATATCTGTAATTTGGGGCTGTTCCCTAGCCTTCTGGTTGGGGTTTCTCTTATGTATGTTTGAGGGAAAGAAGATGGGAAAATCAAAAGTCTGTCCAACTACTGAGCACAGTGTTCTTTTTACACTTTTATGATGTTCCATCAATTGTGAGTATCTCAAGAGGGATTTAGTGTTACCCTAGTACCTTGGCTGGTTCAGCAACAAGGTGCCTAATAAAAAAATTTAAATTGTCATTTACTACTGGCAATAAAAATAATAATATTTTACAAGTAGGCACTATACTAAATAATGAAGCTGGTGTGCTTGAAAGTTTCTTTCAGGTTTCAGCATAGAAGGTAAATATTTTCAGAATCTTAGGCAATTCCAAAAATAATTAATCAGTGCCTAACCAGCCTCGGTACTGTACTGGTGACAATTTTCTAGAACCTATTGAAACAGTGAGAATATGCTATAAAAAAAATGCCCCCAAAACCAACATCCAAGTTGATATTCGGCAGTTTTTTTTAATTCAAAAAAATAAAGATTTTTTCCCCATGAAATAGGAAATATGGAACCTTTTCTTAAATTCGCATTTTGTGAAATTTCGCACCAGAAAAAAAGTCTTTTAAGCACTTGCAATAATACTCCTGGCATTTGTTTAATGCCTAGTTGCCAGGGAAGCCAAGTCAGGAATTTTTCTTTGGACATTTCTTTTCTGGAAAGGAAAGCAACTCTTGCTCTTATAGTTAACCAGAATTGCCTCAACAACTGTTGTAGCATCGGGCCATATCATGCTCTCATGGATGAATAGTCGAAATTGTACCCAAAACTGTACAGGAAATGTAATAGTCAACTCGCTCCAAATTCAATTTGGGATTGTACTTAAAACATCGTCACCTATAGCAGTAAAACCTCCTGCAAACTATATTTTGGATGAAAAATAGCAGTCCAATGAGTGTGAACTCAGTTTGAGCGTGTAAATCAACCCAAGACACATGTTGCCCTTCAAGAGAGCAGGAAAAAGCAAATAACCAACCATAAGGATTGACTCAGGTGGTGAAAATGTTGTGTGGGTATATTTTTCACCCAGATATACCCACTGGGTACAGATAGGGTATATTATTTTTCTTCACTTACTTATCTCAAATCAACATATTTTAATGAAATGCATATCCAATGGTATGTAAATTTGAAATTTTATACTTTAATCATAACCTTGGATATGAATAAGAAATACCCATACCCAAAGCTGAATATGTTTGGGCATCCGGGTTTTAAAATTAGGATAAATATGACTTAAATTTTGATAGTCCTACTAGTTCTTTTTTCTCCCTCTTTTTTCTGCAATTAGGATTGGCCCATCACAAGATAAGAAAAAGCTGAAACTTTGGAAGCTCGCCAAAATATAAGTTTGCATGTGAAGACCAAGGATCTTTCCTTTAGCAAGCTATAGAGGTGAAAAAGTGAAAACTTTGGGCAAATCATAAAGGTCAAAATTGAGGATTGAGGATTGTTAACATGTGATAAAAATGCACATTTTAAAACTTATTAGTGATAAGTGTGTGGAAAGGATATATCTCAAGTGAGAGACTCCTCTCCTTTGAAAGGCCATAACTTTCACTTTGCTTAACAAAATTAGATGATTCAAAAAGGTATTGGAAAGCCCAAAAATGAGTTACAAATTATCTTGAAACTTCATCATCAACCAAGTGTCAATCATGATGCCACTGTCATTTCATACATTGAATGTTCACTCATAAATATGTTTGCCCAAGTCAAGGATGTTCAAACACTTTGATTTTTTCATTCTGACATTGAATTTGACCTCTGGAATTTGTTTCAAAAATTTCAAAATGTGAATATTTTCTTTCATTTGACATAAATAAATAAATACCCATTTTAAACCATTTTTATATGGTGTGAGAAAGAAATGTTAAAAAATTTAAAAAAACCTTATTCTTTTGCAACGAGTGCCACCTTCAAAAACAAAAATAATAATTGTAAATATGTTCCACTATCAATAAAATAATGAAAAATATAGATGACATTAATTTGGTGATAATATTATTTTGTAAACAAAATTATGCATTTGGGAACCATTGTGAACATAGCTTGCTTTTGAAAAGAAATTGGATTCAGTAGTTTATAAGTTGTTTGATCAAGTGGTTTGTTACTTGCACCTTGGTCATGTATTCATGAAATGAAATAAAATTATTTGAATAAAGACAAGTTTTTAGATGGTTGCTAATTTATTTTGTTGATGAAAACCTCTTTTGGTTGGAAAAATGCACTTTTGATGAAGTGATGCTTTTCCAAGTAACTTTAGGAGCTTAAGTATTTATATAAAAATAGGAGACATTGTTGGACAAAAAAACTCAAGCTTGAACCTTCACATCATTAAAGTCAAAATATTGTTAATCATTTCTTTTCATTAACTAAAATTTTTCACGCTCAATATATGATTGTTGTGTGCATTACAAAAAATCATCCAATTGAAATTCATGTATTGGAAAATAAATTTGTATGGCTTGTTTCATTCCAAGGCCCACATGATTTAGATCTATGACACAAATTTGAAGGATATAACTTAGAACTAATGAAAATATTAATTTTAAAAAAAAAGTGCAAAAAGGAGAAACAATTAAATTTGATGGGAGTCAGGAAATTCACACATGCAATTGACAAATGTAAATGGGCGCATGTAACATGTACATAAATTGGTAATGGTCACAATGATCAACTATAATTACTCCCCTTCCTCAATTTACATATATAAAACATGAAGATGTTTCGTAAGACCAGTTGTAAAGATCTTCTGCAGGTGGCACTCCAACTTTCATCTAAACAATAATTCATTTAAGGTTTAATATGATTGATTTGGAATGACAATAATTTTATGCCTATTGAAAGAAAGGTGAAAAAGGCAATTTAGGCTGCAATGACCATTTTTAAAATGTTTAAAGGTTGCTATGTTGCATATGATGACTTAAATAAAAAAACGTACCATTGCTTGAAATTCACTTCCACATTATACTTGCTTGTATTCCTTTTGCTAACAAACCCAATAGTGGGATACAAGGTGTTGTTAAGTTACAAGTCAAATCCAATAATTTGTTATTTTTTATGAAAAATATCTTTCTCATCACATAATTGACTCATCCACCCCGCAATGTCCCCCAAAGTGTAGCTTAACTTAATGTCCACATCCTAGATTTGAACCCCTTGCTTCTTATTAGAGATATCATCATTGTTGTAATGAGGCCCACCATTATTATGATAGCCATAGGTGTACCATGTTGGATTCCCACCTTAGCACAATGTAATTTTTGAAGTTTTCATGATTAAATCCAATGGTAACAGTTGTACTCAAATTGTCCTTTATTTTGATCTCAAAGTAATAAGACAATGTTTGGTCGTTGATACGTTTGAACACCCAACACCAATGAAGAATGCATCACAACTCTACAGCCATAAAGGACTCAAATGTTCCAGGTGAGGTTCGAAGAGAAGACTGAGAATTGGTAGTCAGTGATGTAGCCCAAGGGTGGCTCCAACCAACTCTGAAATGTAATCCCAGCTACAAGGGTCCACCCCCTCCCCCAACAAGAAGTGCATTGGGGGTTCTCCGGATGAGGTTCCAAGAAAAGATTGTGGGAATTGGTAGTCAGTTTTGTATGGCAAGGCCAACTCCAACAAGGGGTGTGTCACACTGTGGCCTTGCCATTTGCATTAAAAAGTATCTTAAGGCAAAAGAAGAATTATGAAAACTCAACTGTTTCACCATGTGAAAATATAAATCCTTCAAGATGTTATAACTGTATAACTAATCTCAATTTTCAACACAAGCCAAAATAACATCTTTCAAAAATCCTCATATAAAATAGATCTATTGCATAGGGGGCAAAATGTCTTAAGCTACTATACTCTATAATGAATCTAAACACAATATCCTTGCCTTGGTAGGAAGGCAAGGCCAACAAATTATTTCTCCAAAATACTGGTAATCATAGCTTCCCTATGATAGCTAGATCGATGATAGACATCTTTCCATTAGGGGTCCCTTATGATACATGTTATCATAACAACCCCTTTCAAATACATCTTTTCACCTAATGGGGCTCACAATCACTCAAAGCTACTGTATTCACCAACTCTAGGAATTGTGAACGCTTTTAATCAAGTTGTGAAATTTTATTGTAAAATGACATGTGTCACAATAAAAAATTTATAACCTATGTGTATTTAGAAAATAGCTAAAACTCCCTAGTTTGTGGAACTATTTGCATTTAATAGTTCCAAGTTTTTAGCCCATTGGGGCTATGCAATAGAAAGCACTTGCCACAATACTGTAGTACCTTGGTCATTTCAAGACATGTCTGTCAACTAAATAATTAATTTTGAAACATTCATTTCAACAAATGAAATATTCTCTATTTTCCTTCAAAATATTTTTTGATTTGGAAAACTAATTTTTGAAATTTTCAACATTTCTGAAAATAATATAATTAGTGTGCAATTGGCCAAGGTACTATGGTAGTGTCCGTGTCAGTGGCTTTCATTAGCCTACTATGATCACAGCTTAATGGAAAAAGACCCCAAGCCTTGCAGTAGCTCTGTGTGATAACTTAAGATATGTGGCCCAGTTTAATTGAAGAGCTTTCCTAGTTCCAACTTCCTAATCATCTTCACGTACTAACTTCACACATTGCTACATTTTACTAGAGGAATTAAAGGTTGAAAAGTCATCAAATGACATGTCTCAAGGATTGCAAAAGAAACTCCATAACAATACTTTGTACACCATTTTGTTAATCTTACGTTATACCAAACCAAACACAATTTAAAAGGTGGCAATAACTTATGATAATCATTCAAAAAAATCATACCAACATCTTCATCACCAAGGGTCCAACAACTAGCTCTCCACAATTACTTCCCATCAACTCCACCAATTCCCAATAATGGTTGCATATAACTTATAGATTCTACTGAAAATTCAAGACAACACCATATAACAAAATTACATTTGAAGTTTTTGCAACATTTCCAAAAGCAATAGAAAAACTAGTTTTCAGATCAGCTAATAGTCAAGTTAGAGCTAAAACAAATGTCAATAATATCCTCATTCAAATTACAACAAGCTTCTGAAGCATAACTTTAATTTCATTTTACTTGTTTTAATATTTCTTTCTTCCAGTCATAAATTTACAAGAAAGATCATAGTACCGTTTTCAGGAAATTTGTCATAATTCACTAATATGAGAGAATTTGTACAAACTTCAAATTTAAATCCTTAAAGTCCATCTAAACTTCCATAGTATATTGACTACGCATAGAAACCAAATGTTTTCTACAAATAGGCCTCAAAATCATAATACTCAATACAAGGCCATCATGGGGCCAATGCAAATGCTTAGTAGCACTCGACCATAAAGGCACACAACCTTTATTTAAGAAAGTTTAATTCAAATATAGGATAGAATTCTAAAAATGAGCATATTTCAAAATGGCCATAATGTACCACTAAGAACAGAATTAAAAAGCTACATACTTCCATTTAAGGACACTGTACAACAAAAAATTGGATTTGCTTGTTCCACAGCACCAAAAAAACAATTCTCTTGGATTCAACAAAGAAAGAGCTAACAATACAAAGTTGTTTGAATTGCACATGTAAACAAGCAGCTAGTTGTGTAATGTCTCTGCCCTAAGAATGGATAAATAAATAAATAAATGAAAAGACAAAATGACCTACATGACATGTCATTGCGTAGTCTCTCCCCTTAACCCTTAAATGTAAGGGCAGTGCCTATAGACAATATTGAGTCTGTCTACTATCAGAGTGAATAAAATCACTTGCCTTGGCATTACATCACTAACCTAATTCTTTATAGGGCCACACCTTTATGCCGGGACTACCCATTGGTGTTTTCTTTTTTATTTTTGGAAAGTTACCCGTGCCATAACACAAATGGTTCATGCAGTGTTTTTTATTTGGCAAAATTTTATCTAATTTCAACCAGAAAATATGATTTCGACCTTATCCAAAGGGTTTCCCATGGAGTAAATGGCCTACTGGATTTTTTTTTAAAAAGGTTTCCAAATTGTCAGTAGGCAGCCAAAAATATATAAGGATTCTGATTATTTTCTACTTTCATATCTAATCTATAGCCAAATCTGGCTAAATTATCATATGGATGATCACCACTTCACCTACATCACAAAATTGAAAAAAAAAAACCCTTTTACATCTTTTGTTGAACTAGCCAAAAATCAAAGAAGATATGAACTCTGTCTGACCTCACTAACAAAATCTTTACCCATCTCAACATGCCTGCTAGTTAAATTCCCAGGGTGAAACTTATGCGAGTATATTTGAGTGTTGTGCGAGCATCAAAACTGCCCTCAAGTATCATGGGGTATTGCCCCCATTATCCCTGTTAAAAAATTTCAAAGTGTCCTGACTGAAATTTTGATCATCAATTCTGACTTGTATGAAAACCAGATGAATGAGAGCCAAATTCAAGGAAAAAAATTTAATATTGAGACCCGGGTGAGGTAAAACCCTTATCTCCCAATCATTCAAGATGTGAAATAACTAACCAACTAATGTGGGTGCATATGTAAGTTTAGTTAGAAGCATGATTTCAAATCAAGTGCAAAGCACAAGGGATGTTTAACAAGAGTCCTAGGGCATGACAATCATGGTTAGTCATGTTAAATAACAAAAAACATAAGGTAAAAAAACTTTAAATGAGTTTCAAGGAAGTTCACAACAAATGATAAAAACTTCATTTGAAAAAAAAATCATTCCATTAACAAATGAAAGTGTATTTAAATTGAGATGAAACCATAATTTTTTATTTATCCATGAATAACTAATGCATTTCCAAAGTGTGAACACCTAGACCTTAATATGGGTAGTTAAGGGATCACATCTAATGCCATTGGTGCCTACTTTTAAAACTAACCTTCCCATTTTAATTTGTAATGAACCTTTGAAATGTGTAAGGTATTCATTAAAGTAGGGGGAGCACATAGCTAAAGCTAACAATAGACTAATCCAACTACAATATGGGGCCAAGAAATGTAACAAAACATCCCTCATTGAGGCATGTCACATAATTGCATTGGAAGATGTAAAAGTTTGGGAGTGTGTCGCTTGTTGTATTGATGCATGATAAAATGTTCAATCATTCTCATTCATGTAATGTGATCAAATGCATTAACCATGAGCCTATTTGTACTAGTATAAGCATGCCCGCATTTCACCTAGCTTGTGGACTTGACTCATTGCAATTCCATATTTATGTTAGTGGATAGTAGTTCATGTTATAAGCTTTTCATAGGTTTAGGTAGAAAGTCTCATCATTGACTAAGCAAAGCCCCTTTGCAAGCTCATACCGAGAAGTCAAGATTTGCTTTCTTGAACCACCTTAGCCATCTCCACCTTGGAATTCCATTCTTGAAAAGTGTCGAGCTTTTTGTGGAATTTCAACCACCGTCAAGTGAAATTGTGTGAAGGTGATGAAGTGCTTGATTGCTTGCATCATTTTCATGTACTCAATTAGTGCCACCTCCACTTCTTATTGTAAGACCCTTGCTTTGCCTCTTTTGCAAGATTGTGTAATGCTATACAAATGACTCCATAATGATGTGATAGGCACACCCAAGTTTGGCTTGTAGTTTGGATCTTGGAGCAAATTTCCACACTCTCCATTGTGGACTTCAAAGAAACATCATCCCAATTGCCATTTTTCTTCATGCGAATCATTCCCTAGCTAGCTCAATTTGCACCATCTTCATACCTTGGAAGTTCACCCTTGGCACGATTCATGGGCCCGGTGCATGCCATGGCATTGGTGCAAGCTTGCCAACTTCCTTGATTTGATCTCAGGTGGGCAGGTGTTGGGCATTCGTTCTCATTGCCATCATGTGGATATGGCTGTGTACTTGGGCTTGATCAAAATTGGTTGTGTGCGTAAGGTTGTGTACTTGGGTTTGATCAAAATAGGCTGTGCATGTAAGGTTGTGTACTTGGGCTCAATCAAAATTGGTTGTGTGTAAGGTTTTGTACTTGTGCTCGTCAAAACTGGTTGGGCTTGTCCTGCCTATTCAACCTCTGACCTCCAAACGCTAGAAGTGCTAGTGGAATGGGAAACTCAGTATTGGTAGTTGGAGGAGATTCTTTGTGCAGTGCACAATCCCACTTTTCTTGTATGGTCCTCCATTGCTATCTGAACCATCTGTTGCTTGAGCACCTTCCTCCTCATTTTGTATGTTAGGAAGCAACATCCACATCTGGCTTTCCCAGACAATGTGACTCATGATGTCAAATTTTTCTTTTGTAAATCTCACAGCAAACAACGACCTGCACCTAAAATGGTCAGTATGTATGCCTCTAGATGTCACCTCCTGTGTTTGGATCTCATCATGAATTGTACACAATGTGCAAGTGTGACAGTTGATCTCAACCATGCAACAGCCCTTTCATGCATGCCTAATGTACTAAGATTCATTGCATGGACATGTAAGAGCGATCGCTAAGCGTGCATTAAACGACTGCCAATCCGCCTCTTGGATGCACATAATGTGTCACTCTAGCTTGCACATTCTTCCTGATCTCAACCCGTATGGTCATGATTACAACTTTAATTTGCCATTAACATAATTAATTGTTGCTGGGATTAAACATTTTGTGTTACTTTTAGGCCATGTTCATTAAGGGTTCGATTTCAGGCAGGTTTCGGCACAAATATAGGTGCCTGAAAAAAGGCACTGTCCATTTCAGGTTTGGATACATTACAAGATGAGACACAATAGGCATTTCACCACCATTTTGGAACAACTTTCCACACCACTTTAAACCATAAATATCTCATGAGTCATCATGTTATAAATTGCAGCAGCACAAAATTTGATAATCCATGGATTGTTGCAAAAAAATGATACATCAGGCAAAAAGGTTGTTGCAGGATGAAAGTTTGCATTTCTTCTAAAGTGTTGTCAATGCATTTCCAAAAAAAATGAAAAAAAATGTTTTACAACTTTTGAAAAATATCATACTATTGAAAACACTTATGTCCAAATGTGATTTATTGAACAAACACAAGAAATGAGTCAGAAGATACAAACAAGGTGATTTTTGGAACCTTTCTCAAAGTGAGAAGTCTGTCAAGATCCCATCCTTGGGCATTAAAATAATCTCTAGGCTTGATTTTGTTAACCCTATTCATTTGCCATGTTCTGCCTTAAAATTGCATCAGATTTGGCATATTTATCTACTGATGAGGATCATGTCTAGTAATTGGGCAGCATTTACCTCAAATCCCTTAGGAGTAACTCAGATTTTCCTTCTTATACTGAAGAAAAGTTGCCTGATTGGTTATGTACCCTCATACCAATTGAAACCCTGCAATTGAAAAACTGCATGACAGCCATCTTGCTCTCTCAGATCAATCTGCTCCATAACAAGCATGTCATCTGTCAGAAATGAAGTTTTCCACTAGCAAAGTTTTAGCAAGAGGGCTGCCATCCAAATACTGAAATGTAAACTCTGAACCTTTCAACACACCATTTTGCTGTCCAGGATTGTGGAATTTCTACAAAAGGGGA
>Ga0209208_10012148_pt1 | contig 10950 bp, 10 predicted proteins | sample S1TSphfallax_3_FD_187694 | JGI IMG/M metagenome (GOLD analysis project Ga0209208, IMG submission 187694) | Host-associated microbial communities from peat moss isolated from Minnesota, USA - S1T2_Fd - Sphagnum fallax MG (SPAdes) (version 2) | ecosystem: Host-associated > Plants > Peat moss >... | reverse complement strand
CAGCGGTATTTTTTTGGGCAAAATTTCGCCAAAATATGAAAAATAAATATAAAAAGGGAAGATCGCCAAATTTATGGGAAAATTTTGGATTTTGTTTTGCACCATTTGCAGTCCGATTTTGATAGCATTTTTAAAACTAGTTTCAAAAATACTTAGTTGAAAGTTCTAAAATCTTATTGTCATTTAATGCTAATTTCCTTTTGGGATGCTAGCCAATGATGCAACATCAAAAAATTGAAAAAAAAATCTCCAACAGTGGGAAAGCACCCAAGTTTTGTTCTCTTTTTTAATTTGTGTGCCTCACCCACCCTAAGAAACCCATTTTTGAGTACTCTTTTGTCTCATCTTTTTCCTTTTTTTTCTTTTTCCAATTTTTTTTGTCTGCAAAAAAATCCATGTAAAATTTCAAAAATGCCAAAAAATTCAAAAAAATGCAGGAAATTTTCAAAACTTGAGGAATTTTTTTAAAAAGGCTTTTTTATTTATTCAAAGGAGGTGATATACAAATATAATACCATCTACCATGACACTAATCAGCTATACATTGAGAAGACTTTTCGATTAGACTTATAAGGAAGAGTCAAACAAGACATCTACAATTTTGAAGTTTACATATGCCCATTCCAAAAACCCATGTACATCCAACAACAACATCAACAACATTGACCAGCAAAGTCTAACAAACTCAAAATCCATATGTTCCAAGAACATGCCCATTCACAAAACCCATGTACAACAATTCAACAACATTGACTAGCAAAATCTACCAGACTCAAAATCCATATGTCCCAAGAACAAATACATGCCCATTTCCAAAATCCATGTACACTCAACAACAATTCAACATCACAAACTAGAAAGGTCTACCAAACTCAAATCCATATTTTTGAAGAACAACTACATTGCATAAGTCCTCACATTCAAACATTTTGACTCAAAACCAGAAATAGAATTGCTCCCAAAACTGCCTCAAAACCAAAAACAAAATTGAATACTACCATATCCATTCATTCTAATTCAAAACAAACAATAGACTCAAAACTAGAAACATCAGTGACCCAAAAACCACAATTTGAATGCAACCATACTCACTCAACTTGACTCAAAACAAGAAACTAGATTCAAAAACAAAAACAACAATGATTGAAGACCATAAACGCTTAAAACCACTTTGAAAAACCAACAACTCAAAATCCTAAAAATAGTTGAAAAAACTGTTCCCATTCATCCCGACATGACCACAGTTGAATGATAATTCAAAAACCAAAAGCACCAAAATGACAAAGTGTTGCCCACAAAATCATTCATACAAAAACAATCAATGAACAATAATCCCAACAATCCAAACAAAAATAGCTAAAAATAGAATGTTCCCACATTTTTGGGCATGCAACCTTGTGTGCTCCACATCCTTATTATATCATCCTATCCACATCCTCCCCCATAAGCTTTATTATGCATGTATTAAAGAAAGCAAATGTTACTCGAAGCCAATGAATTGTTTAAAGAAGGTTTCTAAGTTGTGCGATGAAGCTACTGAAACTCAATCAAGTTCTATCAACTATGCTTGACAGTCCAAAAATCGACTTTGGGTCAACATCGTAAGTGATAGATATAGGACAATTGTGAAGATTGCTGAAAACATGGCTAGAAAATGTGTTTACACTTCTAGTCTAAAGCGGTGGTCGAACAAAGATAACATCCAACCTATTTTTATGTTTCAAATTTTTTTTGTCAAATGTGATGTTCCAGAAATTGTTATCAAAATCCATGGCAGATCCACTAGAATTCGGTAATGGCATACACATATTCTCTTGGTCAAAAGAAGAGTTAGAAGGCACCATTTTCTTCATGTTCGTCTTTTGAGACATAGAAGTTGAAACATGAGACAAATCCATATAATTAAAGTTGGGACAAACATTGCAAGAAAGAACACTATAAGAAGGAACAATTTTCGAACTCATAACATTAGCATCTTGAGCAAGGACAAAAGCCCCCATAGTAACAACAAGAACAATCATCAATTCGATTGATGTCATCCTACAACAAACAAAAAATTACCAAACCTTAAAAAAATTTAAATGGTGAAAATATGAAATAAAAAGAGAAAATATAATAAGTACATCTTGTTGATTTGTAGAATTAGACTAATTCAAGGTCTATTGATCATAAATTGGAACTTTGAACATCAACAAACATATTTACCAATAACATGTCAAAAGAAAAACATAATCAACTTTTTATAAAAAACATCATAAACATAATACAAAACAACTTACCTTTGTTTTCTTGTATTTAAACAAATTATGCCTCTTCATAACGTAGTAATTGACCACATAACAATTTACCACTAATAATCCATTGCATTGTGTAAATCCTCCAAGTGTTTATCAATCTAGTTGCACTTACAACCATTAAAAACACACAACCAATAAAAGAAAAAGAAAGTAGAAGGTCAAAAAATAAAGAAAAACACATAACTACAAAAAAACCATTAAAGTAACCTACCATAAGAAATTGAATTTCGCATTTGGTTCTCAAATAGGGCGATTTTTGCATATACGATAAAAGTCAATACTCCTGTCTGGTTTTCATTTTTTTGGAAATTAATATTTAATTTGATAATTGATTAATTATTTTATTAATTAAAAATATATTTTAAGTTTTTAAATTACTTTTAAATACATGGAAATTTGGGAAAATTTTATTCAAAATTTACAACTCGATAATTTCGTCCCTTTCAAAAACTTTTTCAAACTATTCTTTTAAATTAAAATCACTTTCAATAAAATCTACCAAATTAGAAGGGGATTTACAACCTATCCTAGGATCATTTGGCCAATTCTTGTTCATAAATATCAAGTTATCCAAATGTTATAATTATAAACAACATCTCCTAAGATTAGTAAGGATTCCAGTTAATATTCTTCATGTCTCAATTTGAGATTGAACTATTTTAAAGATTTGTCTAGCATGAAAACTATTGTAAGAAACATGCTTTCATGTTTTTCCCACCATTACAGTGGACATTTGATGTTTTTAACATCCACTTGATAACACCTGAAAATCCGAAACTCTATTGACCAATTCCGTTGTTGGTTCACTTGTGTTGGTTGTATTGCAAAAATATCCAGATTCATATCCTCTTCAACCCTTTGATCAACAACACCCCTTTCAAATTCAACCTACAGATGCAAATGATAATAACATTTAAGAAACATAGGAAATAAAGATTTTTTGTCATATTTTTCAACAATTGCCTTACCTTGTTCATGACCAATAAGTGAAGACATAAGATGAAAAGTTTTGAACCTAAGGTCCAACATTAAAGAAAGCATATTATGGGCCTTTCTTTCTTCACATTTTTTTAAGAAGGAAAGAGAAGAATCCAAAACTTGAATAACTTCTTTCTTTATGTTGGAGTCAAACATGGCAACTCATGAACAACATTTCCACCTTCTTCCATTAAGTTGTCAAAAGTTGTAGAATCGATTTCATCCTTGAATTTTAGAGTCATGGACATGGCATAATTTAGTGCATCACTTAACAACCAATGACCCTTAGACTAGTTCAAAATACAAGTAGACACAATAGGGCCAAGAGAATCAACAATGATGTGACAAATGTGCCATGTCAAAGGAGGCGTACTCTTGCACTCATTTTCATAAAATTTTGTTTGTTACAACATAATATAATTGGTTATTTGAACTGTAAAGCTTCCTATAAAAGGATAACATTGTTGCCAAATCTACAACAACAAAAGAAAATGTTAGATTATGCACAATAACAATTGAAGAAAAATGAAAAAAATGTTATGCAATGTAAAAATTGATAAAAAATGTGCACATGAAAAAGTTAAAAAAATTGAAAATTTATCTTGTTTTCACTAGAGTATTCAATTTTCGAAGGGGAAGACCTAAATTTACATGTGCCTTTTCCCATTCTTGTCTACCCTTTCTAGATTTTTTTGGCAAAGTTGTGCATTTTTACAAATATCTTTGAGTAGATTTGTTTGACACATATCGTAAATCTTTGCAAACTTTTTCCTCTGTTGTAACATATTGGCAAGCTTTGGAAGATGCATGCCCAAAACAAATGCCTTGAAAACTTTCCTCCAAACCCATCATATCACAACTTACAATTAATTTTAAGGTTGTAGTCAAAGTGTTCAGATTAAATCCTTCATCCTTAACATAAGTAATAATTTTTCTTCTCAATGCATAACTATCCAACAATTCTGTCAATTTTTTAGCCAAAGTCTATTCAGTAACGTCTATTGGCTCAAAAAGACCAAGGGTAATGTGCTTTGGTTGTTAATCATCTCCTAAAAAATTAATCACCAATGAAACTAAAAAAAATGTCTAGCTTTTGACATCCACATGTCTAAGCTTGCAGTTGTAAAATGACATTCTATTAAAGCTAGTAAAACATATAATTGTTTAGTTTTTTCCTTTAATCCAAACATTAATTCATTGAAATTTTTTTTTCTGGAAGGAAAAACAATTCTTGGACACAAATGAATATTAAATATTTTTAACCGATTGTTTTTTACAAATTGTAAAAAAAAAAGGTTTTTGACAATTAAAATAGTCAAATTTTCTAGAAATTGTTTTTGCTACACATCATCTTTCTTAAAAGGTTCTTTTGCAACAAAAAAACTAGATATGGACTTAGAAAAAATGTTTGGTCTCTTTTTGGAAGGTTGTTTTTCATCTTCCCTCAAAGGATAATTAATTTCTTCTTTAAACTTTTAAAAAAATTAGATAGATTTGAATTGACATGTTTCCTCAATGGAATTATGCTGTTAGTTGTATTATATATGATTAATCTTGTCCTAGTTTGAGTTTTTGGATTTACATTCAATATTAGATTATTGTGGCAAAGAATATAACGCATAGTTTGAGGAGCTATTCCATTAACTTCTTTGTTATCATTAACAAAATAAAATGCCCAACACAATGCATATTTGTTATTTCTTCTCCAAAATACGCTTTGTGTATGTAAATTTTTAAAATTATTTTCATATTTTTGGATTCGTATTTCCTTCGATTTGAAGACTTCCCATTTTTTCAAGTTTTGAAAAAACTTCATATTCTATTCTTATTTCATTAATGTTGCAACCCTAGCCTTGGGCTTGTGACCAAAGTAAAGGCTTGCAATGGTGCGGGCTAAAAAGGAAGCCTAGGAGTCACATCTCATGCTCCCAAGAGTGTAGGAGAGTGTGAGGGAATGAACATTCACACTCCCAAGTGAGCTTCCACTTTGGGAATTGGAATCTTAGTGGACTTCCGAATCTTTAAAGAGCGACTTCATGGGTCTAAACTCATTGGAAGAAGAGTTCCTTAAATCATTGGAAAGCTCTTGGAACGTAGATGTTTAAAATGAGTTTGACCCATTTAGGTACCTAAAACACAAGTTATGGCCAATTTGATTTTCAACCATTGAAACTCAATAATTGCCCTGATTTCCTTACATGTAGGTGGCGTGCCACATACTGTTGGAAAGCTCTCGACAAGGGCTATAACTTAGTTTCAGACCTCACCTCAATCGGAGGTTTGCACATAATGTGTTTTCAAAGTCGTGGGAATCCTAATTTCGGGAATTTTGGGACTCCCATTTGGGAGTCATGGGACAAAATGACATTTGGGTGTTGGTCCCGTGGCTAGGAAAAGAGAATACTATAAGGGGGAAGGTGGTGGCTTCCCCCAAGTTCGAGCCGTGGTGAATCTTGTAAACCTGTGTTTGCCCGTGGTTCGTCCATGCACTAAAAGTGCTTCGACTCTACACTAACCAACTTGTTGTTTGATTTTTGCATGTCTGTGTGAATAATTGAACCACTTGTCACTCATTATGGCCCCATCCCAAAGCTCCAACATGCCCCTCTACCCCTTGAAGTTGTCACAACCTTAGCCTTGGGCTTGTGACCAAAACAAAGGCTTACGAAGGTGCATGCTAAGTATGAAGCCTAAGAGTCACATTTCATGTTCTCGGGAGTGCAAGAGAGTGTGAGGGAATGAACCTTCACATTCGCAAATGAGCTCCCATTTTGGGAATTGAAGTCTTGGTGGATTCCCAAGTTTTCAAAGAGCGATTGCAAGGGTCAAAACACATTGGATTGAGGAGTTCCTTATATCATTGTAAAGTTATTGGAACCTAGATGTCTAAAATGGGCTCGCATGACCCATTTGGACACGTAATACACAAGTTATAGCCAAAAGAAGGGCTAGGAATCAAATTGGCAATTTGACTCCTGAACACTACAAGCCAGGAATCACCCCAATTTCCTTGCGTTTAGGTGGTGTGAGACATATTTTAAAAAAGCTCTTGATGAAGGCTACAACTTTGCTTTAAACCTCATCGCGATCGGGGGTCTATATGCAAAGTTATGGGGCCCCAAAGTTATGAGAGTCCCAATTGTGACAATTTCGAACAAAACAACATTTGGGTGTTGGTTTTGTGGACATGCACAAAATATACTATAAGGGGGAAGGTGGTGGCTTCCCCCAAGTCCGAGCTGTGATGAGTTTTGTGAGTCTGTGTTTACTAGTGGCCCGTCCATGCATCAAAGTGTTGCAACTACGAATTAAGCAACTTGTTGTTTGGTTTGTGCAGGCCCATGTGAGTAAATGAAATGCTTGTCAATCTTCCTAATCCCATCTTGGAGCTTCATCATACCCCTCTACCCCCAAAGTGTTACGAGCCAAGGAGCACGCCCCAACTTTTTCTCCTTTCGTTGTCTTCACCCTTGGACTTGCAGTTGAGTCCATCAAAAAGCTTGGGGGTGTGTCAGAAGTGCTACAAACCAGGGAGTGCACCCCAACTCCTTCTCCTTCCGTGGTTTTCACCTTTGGACTCATAGTTGAATCCATTAAGGAGTTTGGGGGTTCGTTAATTAAAAAATACATCACATGTATTTTCATTTTTAGAAAAATATTCCATTATTAATTCAATTTGTGATTATGAATTACTACCTTGATGAGTAGTGAAAAAAATTAAACAATTTAATGATCTTATCAAAGATTAAAAACTAACATTTATAAGTAATTACAAAATGCAATCTATTTTTAAGATTTTATAAAAACAAGATATGTATATTTCTAAACTTTTATAAAAAGTTTAAGGATTATAGGGTGGAAAAGTATGGAGCTTTTGGGTGAAAAAAATAAAAAAATAATGTTTAAGTTTAAGAAGTTTTACAAAAAAAGAAAAGAAAAAGAATTAAAAAATTGCTACATAATGAAAAGAAATAACACAAAATGAACAAAAAAATAGTGTGGCATAAACATGAGTGTAGCAATGACAAAAAAAATAACAAAAAAAAATTCAAAAAAATGGAAAATATGCCTATGGTGTTCTAGTGTCAAAGCTTTGAGCTTTGACTTGCACATGGTAAGGGTAGGGGAAATACCATATTAACCAAACAAAATAGAGTAGGAGCAATGGTTGGGCTAACAAGTACTTGAAACACAAGAAGAATGACAGTGTAAGAATAACGTGAAAGGAGTAACAACGTGAGAGGAGTGGCAAGGTGAGAAGAGCAATGCGAGAGAAATAGTAATGCAAGAGTCTAGTAGTAGTGAGAAAGGAACAATAGTGCACAAGGAGTAGCACAAGAAGAGCGGTAGCGTTAGGAGCAACACGAGAGGAATGATGCAAAAGGAGTAGGACGAAAGGAATAATGTAAGAGGAACAATGTGAGAGCGGCAACATGAGGAGTAACGCGAGAGGAACAACAATGCAAAAAAGTAACTCACGAAAAGCGACATTATAAAAAGAACAAAAGTTCAAGAAAAGCAACGCGAGAAGAGTAGCAACAACAACCTACACCAAGCACCAATGATAACATGAAAAAGCAATGCCAACAACACAACAACATGAAAAAATGTAGAAACTAAAAATTAACATGTAGCAATGACAACACAAAACAAAAATACCAACAAGATCACAAAGAACATAACCAACATGCATGAAATGAACATAACAAGATCATTAGAAGACAAAAAAAAATGTCACTATGACCAAAAATGAAGCTTGTTTCATTTTTATACATTTTTTCAATCCTTAACCCTACACAACGCCTTTGCCTCCCTAGGCAACATCAGCTATTTAGGAACCCTAAACCCTAAACTACCGAAAACTTGTCTAGTTCTTCAAAAATAATAATAATAATAAAGAGAATAGGTTCTCACAATCGGTTTTTGTTCATGTGAAAATTGAAGGTCAGTTCATCATTTGATTTTCACAATCAACCATGTCAACCGATTTTCATTATGAGAAACGGGTTGAAACTTGGGTCAGGATTCAAGAACCACCCAACACTGGTTGAAACAAAATATAATGAACCAAAAATGCAACTTTAGGTCATTGCTTGCTTTGGAATATTTTGAGAGTAATTTAGAAAAAAATCTTTTGAATTTTTAAGAAAAGAAAAAAGAAAAATCATTATATTGATATGTTAAGGCTATATAAAATTTCAAACATATATGTCATTTAAAAAAAGAATTCAAGTTCTTTAAGTAAAAACAACATTGGTTACAACTACTTTCAAAATGTATTAGGTTTTTTTTTAAATCATTAAATTAATTTCAAACTATATATTATGAATGTTGCTATATAAGTAAATCCAAGAGTTCAACACCAAGCATAAGTTATTATTTTGAACATGAAATATTTAGATGTGATTACAACTACTTTGTTACATATTACCATATTTGGAGCTTGGATTGAGACCAAATAAAATGAAAAGGAAGAAGCCTTCAAGATGGTGATTCATTTCTTTTGGTCATCTTGATGGGGGTTTAGGGTAGCCCCAAGTCTATTGTAGCCCCTAAGTCTTCATCTTTAGGGACCATTCCAGAAGGTTTTGGAAGTTCTGATCCAAAGGCAATTGAAGCTAGGATTTGGAATCAAAGAGAGACAAGGGGAAGCTCAGCTCCAAGCAACTGAGTGAGATAATGAAAGAGTGATGCTCAGGTTAGAAGTTTGACTCTTCAGTCGTAAACCCTACTCCTTGTAGATCCTAAACCCTAAACCCTACTCCTTGTTTTAGTGTCCTCAAATATGTCAATGCGGAAGAGCACTTGCTTTTGCACTAAACTGAAGAGAAAATCGAGTGTGGAGATAGAGTTACAAAGCTATCTACATGGCATATTACCCATTGGTGTATGTCCTGCGAATGTGATGTGTTTCTAGGAGATACAAGGCGTTATCTAAGAGTATGAAAATCAAATCCAAGCTAAAATTCCTAGATATGGTTGTTGGCCTAACTAGTAGCTCTTGTTCGGGAATGAGAATCACACAATTGATTACTAGAGATCTATGGACATTTTGTGCATTGTTTGTTAAGCTTGATGCAATGGAAGAAACTTCATTTTGATGTGTAATCTTTGTTGTTAATCCACACTCAAAAGAGCAGTGTTAATATGAGTGTTAATATGGGTTGTGAAAGGCCATTTTTGTCATAAGATTTTTTGCTAACTGCAGATCTGTTGAAAAACTTAGCATCATGTGTGTTTGGGAGCTTGGGACTACGGATGGATGGATGGATGGATGGATGATTCATTGTAAGAACGGGTCCAATAAGTTATCCATATGATGACCATTGGATGCCAAGAACTAAGAGCTTCATTGTTTGGTTTTGGCTTCCAGAACGAAGGCGAGAGATGTTGATAAGTAGCTGTTATATTTTCAAAGTGTCAAGTATTTTTGTTTCTTGTAATAAGACTACTTTTTTTTGTGGGTGAGATTTGAGGGATGTGAGAATTAGGTCTAGGGCAGCCTCTTTCAACACACACACACACCCCCCCCCCATTTTGTGATATGTTTTTTTTTTGTTTTTTGTTAAGAGACTTCTTACAAACTTCAACAACTCTTTTGTTTGCCAATTCTATTCACTATACATACCAAAAACATCAGCACTTTTTTTTTTTCCTTTGTATTTTCAGGTCACTTCCAAGCTTGAATTTTTGTCTTGTTTCACTTTCTCTAATTTATCTCATATTTATTAAAAAATTCCTTTCATTTTATTACATCTTTTGAAATTTGAAAGGTCTAGTACAACCTACGCCTTTCAAATTTCAAAAGATCAAAATTTATAATTAATCAATTCAAAAAAATAAAATAAATAAAAAACATATATATATATATATATATTATTGCTTCACATAAGGGAAGGTTGTGCTAAGGGGGCTTTCCAAATTTTCGACCTCCCTCGGCCTAGTGGCCTTGAGGATCTCAAATCCGGAAGGGCCCCATAGTGGGACCAGTAGAACGGTGAAGGTACATACAACAAGTCTGTCCGATCGGAAAGAAAAAAATGGACCGACTAGCTTTTGTTGCAGGGTTCCGTTGGTTGGTTGATGATCTTCTTTACTGGTCGATTGAAATTAGCTGGCTCCGAACGTAACCCATTTTTGTTGTACTCAGAAAAAAAATTCTCAAAAAAACCCCCACATGTATCTATCTATCTAAGTATGCGTTTTAGTTCATTTTCGGAACGAAAGAATTTAGAATTGGTTTTGGTGTAAGAACAAGATCCTCGGATTCCATATCCATTACATACAACTAAACCCAATTTTTATTTTATAATTTTTAAAGAAGTGTGTAATTCATTTGTTTAATTAACACTCTCAACTCCAAGATTTAAAAAATATAATAAAAAATATAATAAAATAATAAAATAAAATAAATATATAAATTGTGTACAACCAATCAAATGTATGCAATAAATAATAATTTCTTGTTTAAAATGTAAAATTAAGTTTATATATTTTTATAATTAAAATCATACTTTATTATTGCTCGAGAGAACTTCAACCTTTTCCAAATGGGACAAATTTTGTTTTTGAAAATAAGTCGATTCTTTGATTAGGTCTCTATGACCGTTCCTTCGGTCCAAAGGCTGTCGAACCTGACCTGTCTGTATAAAAGATCTGAGAATCAACGGTTCAG
>Ga0209208_10012147_pt1 | contig 10951 bp, 6 predicted proteins | sample S1TSphfallax_3_FD_187694 | JGI IMG/M metagenome (GOLD analysis project Ga0209208, IMG submission 187694) | Host-associated microbial communities from peat moss isolated from Minnesota, USA - S1T2_Fd - Sphagnum fallax MG (SPAdes) (version 2) | ecosystem: Host-associated > Plants > Peat moss >... | reverse complement strand
GACAATAAGCTCTCTAGCATGTTGCCAAATGTAAGTTGGGTTCCAAGAAAATTCCACTTTCCTCTATAGCCAAATTTGGCTAAGTCCGATTGCCAGTCCACCTAACTCAGAAAATTGGAAAAAACAAAAACTGTGATATACACAGTGGTCCTTTAATTCAGGTTCTTAATACACATATTACTTACTTGATTAGGTAACAGAAGATTGGGTTTTTAGGTTGTCATACTAATCCATCATGTTTTCATTACCTATCTGATCATCATGGTGTTTTCTTAATTGGGTTCTTGTTACTTACTGGATTGGATCACAGAAGATTTGGGTTATGTGACATTTGGAAGTATGGGTTATGTGATCCATACATCATTTAGTAGAGTTGTTATCATGATTTCATAGTAACATGATTACCGTGCACAAACATACATACATACATACATGCCTTGCCTTGACTCTTGATTTCTTCCTTTTTTGTCCCCAGGACTCATTAGTAATTAAGCTAAAACAAGGAAGGAAATTGGGTAATAGATTAATAATGACTTGGAGAAGAAAGTGAACAAATAACAACAACAACAACAAGAGGAGGAAGAAGGATGGATTAAGGTGCAAAAGTTTTGTGTCAGACAGCAAAACACCCAAAAAAACACACCTGCATAAAATAGAGGTGACTAGAGCAGAAAATTCAAAACCCTAGAATTGAGTCAAGACCCTCCCCATTTAGGCCACAAAGGGTTTGTTTGGTTTTGCCATGCCAATAGCTACTGGGAAGAGCTTTTTGTATTTTTGCAAGAAAGTGGGTTACATTCCTTGGTGTACATTTGCTACTCGATTGTGTCCAAACGCTTGCCACTAATTTTTCTCCTCTTCCTGACTTCCGGATCTCCATGTAGCTGCAATTTGGTGATTTTTGCGTCCAGTTCTGATTTTTGGCGATTTTTGGAAGAAGCTGTTGTTGTTGCAGGTGGTAGGTAGACCGAGGAGACTGACTCTCTTTCTTTGACTCTTTTTGGTGTGTTTGTGTGTGTTGTTCGGCTCATCGTCGCCAACCTTTCGAATTTTGGTTTTGGGTTTTTCCCTTGTAAGTTTCTTGTCTCACACCCATTGCACGTTTTGTTGTTATTTTTGTGCAATTTGGTGGTTTTTCTCTGCCCTTTCTGTAGTGGGTTTTGGTGTCCTTTGTGTTATGTTCTTGGGCTGGATTTTGAGCTCTTTTAGTGACTCCTGTGTGCTGAGCTTCTTTTGGGTGTTTTTCCCCTTCCTGTTTTGTTTCTTTCTCTACTGCTACCGTTCATGCCATCTTCTTGAAATTTGGGTAAACTGGTTTTTCTTTCTGTTGTCTTTGGGATTGTCCCATTGAGTAAGTACAACTTGCCCTTGTGGGTCTCTTTCCTTCCTTTGTAATAATAATCTGAGGAAGAAGAAGGAGAAGAAGCCCTGGTAAGCATGTGTGAGTGAGGTAGCTAACATTTCGAAGTTGTGCAATTTCTTATGTGGTATGTGTTTGACCTCCTCCTTTGTTTGCTGCTAAAATTCGTGGACTCCTCCTATCTGTCCCTTTTCTGTGCTCAACAATTTTGCATGTCTGAATTTGTCTTTTTTTTCTATTTGAATTCCTACATACATTGTTGTATTTTTTGTGCATTGTGTTTTGTTTGGGGGAATTGGCTCATTTGCAAATTTATTTGCAGTATTGGAGGTCTTGTGAGCATCGGCTTGTTCATCATAGCTGCTCTTGTAATGGCTCCCTTGCACATAACTTGCACATGAAGAATGTGCCATCCTTTTTTTCTGGATGCTATTGTTTGAGTTCTTCTTGTAAACATATCACAGTTCATTGTGAATCTCAGCATCAATGTCTTGTCCTCACTAATGTTGTGTAATTTTTATCCAGTGTTTAGTTTGGAGGCTGTTGTTTCATCTTCGGCTGCCAAACAGCAGAGACAATACTAAAAGGCAAGCAGCAAATGACAGAACTGCATGGTGCATGAAACTGCAAAAAACATCTACAGGGCTGTTGTTCACTCAGGCTTTCTACAACCTGTTCCCCAAGGCGCATGGGGAAGCAGGGCCCTTGCTGCCATTGTAACATCTCCAGTATGTCTCTTAACCTTCCTCTCTCTTACTTTCTGTTGTTTGCTAGTCAGACATGTCTCATGCAGCCATGCTTGTCATGTAACCTTGTGTTTTATAGTCCCTGAGCAAACAGAGTTCTTGAGGTTGTGTGCATTTTGTTTCTTGGAAGAGTAGTAATTGAAGAAGATGCATAGTGCATTGTGTCTTTGAGATAGAATGAGAGAAACCTGGCTCTTTATGTGTCTTGGTCTTACTCATTCATATAATTTGGATGGACATTGCAGCAACTCCATTGTGGCGAAATGGACCTCCAGAGAAACCTGTTCTGTGCAATGCCTGTGGTTCACGATGGCGTACAAAGGGAACTCTTCTGAACTACATGCCAATGCATTCGGGTGGTTTTGGAGGTGCTGGAGGTCATAAGTGGTCTGGAGAAACAAAGTGTGCACGTGGTAGAAAGGGTGCTCAAAAACAGTCCTCTGAGGCCTGGTCCCACAAACGTAAGGAGCCTTGTGGGCCTCACAAGAGCTCAACATCACTGAAGTGGAACGAATCCATCACTAGTGAAATTCAAAGTTCATCTGAGTCTTTGTCTTTGACAACAGATTCTCAAGGTTATATGTGATTCTTATACTTGGGAATTCTTATGCTGCTGGCTGGACACAGTGTGCTTACAGACAACATCAATTCAATTGTCTGATGATGTTGACAAAGACTATAGGTGTCTTGTTGTGAGGTATCATTTCTCTTTGTGGATAATATACTAATGTCTGCTTGGGAATTGTTTGACAGTGTGGGGGTCTTTTTCTGAGGGTACTGTGCCAACCAAGAAACGCACATTGCTTTCCCGTGCCCATGCACCTTTGGAGAAGGTTGTGAGACACCTCTTGGAGCTACTTTATGAACCTCCGGCAAGCAACCCATTCACAACTAGTTGTGTGTCTAGTGAAGCCCTCTTGGTTGAGTATAATCCTCCATTTGCAGATTTTGAGGTAGGCCTTGGTAGTATTTTTCTAAACCGACCACCCACGTCTTCACATCATGAGCCTGGTAGGGAGACAAATTCAGTATGGTATGAGAGCTTAGAAGAAGGCCCAGAGCCTTTCAATGCTCTGAATCAAGTGGCAGAAACAAGAATCAGTGGTCCATTGACACAACTGCCTAATGGTGGAGCCAAGAATCTTCTAGATGGAGGAAAGGAAAAGGTGAAGCAGATCACAAGGAAGTTGGAGGGAGAAAGCCATTTGCTCATGGATCGAAATATAACTCATAATAAGAGCCTCTTGTAAGCACTTCTCTTATGTTTCTACTTCACTTGCTAAGTTCTTCCAATGATGAGATGTGGTCTCTCTTTCCCACTTGGCTTGGATTATTTTTCCATTCTCCAGATTCCTAAAGGATTGCCTTATACTTTCACTATACCACACCACTCTATAGCTTTTTATATTTGGACTTGTGCACAGAGAAAATTTTCCCTACAACAAACGGGATATTCTTCAGAGTTGTCAATCTCCACTACTCTTTCTTGAAATGAAGGTATGGCAATCTATCCAAGTTTGCAGCTTGATTATGGTGTCAGATGATCCTAGTTGTGTTCTCATGCTTGTCATGAAAAATTGCAAAGTATGAAATGCACTTGCTAAGGATGTCATGTTTATGCATGGTAGCACCAATGTCTTTTGGTGATTGATAGGGTAATAACTGGTTACAGGACATAGTCAATTTTGAAACATTTACGGGACTTCTCACAGAAGAAGAGCAAACTTGGTTGATGAAGTTTTTGTCTTCTGTCGACCTTGGCAGATTTCAGGACAGGTGCATCTTGATCTTTTGGTTTGTCACTGTTTTCTTGCTGCTCAACTTTGTAGGATTAGGAACACTTGTGTCTTGCGGAAAGAGTTTGGCAGTGATGAGGTGGCCAGAAGCTTGGACAAAGAGAAGAGGGACTCAAAACGGTAGTGGGGCTTACTAATAGGAAAGGGTGTGTACTTGCAGCTTGAAGGAAATGTTCAACAGCACCCAATTTGAAGGGGTCTTTGCCAACTTCCAGCAGCTGCTATCTGAGGGTATGTTTGACTCAGCAGAGTTGGGACTAAACCCTCGCATCCTTCAGCACTTCCAGCAATTGCTCAACCTCACTGACCTCTCAGGCTCAGGTTGGTTGGAACGTTGTTCCCAACTACAACACCGGATCAAACGTCGGGGTAAATCAGCTGACTTATCTAAGGTACAGATTGCACTGGTAGCACCTTCATGACATGTCTCAACTTTCTTGGCAAGGCAAATTTGCTGGTCAATTTTTTGTAAGGCTTTGTGTGAAGCTTGACTGACATTCCTAACATGTAGGCTGCGCAGATCAAAGAAAGCAGCAAGGAAAATATGAATGAGGTTCCAGCTGCTTCTATGGGCTCAGCAGGTTTCAAGCACTCTCCATCATGGCTCCCAAGTCACACTTGGGGAGTCACAGAGGAAGATTTAACATCACATACTGGAAGTGAGAAGCATAAGGGACTTTCTGGCAATCACTCACCTCTTTCTACTGAAGGAGCATTGGTATATGGTGGATTTGGACTCAGAAAACATCCGCATTGTATGAAGATGGACACACATGATTCTAATCATGCAGGAGAGACCTGCTTTCTAGGCAATGGTCTGCTACTTGCTGACCGCAGCAGATGTGGTGGAGGTTCAATCTCAGTCGATGATATACCAGATATTCAAGTCCCAGGGTCATATGGCAGTGAGTCTGACCTCCTGTTTCACATTCCTTCCAATATGATGTCATTTCAGCAGGCAGAGCTTCTCCAACAACCTACTTGCAAGGAGGAAATCAACTCCAATCAGGTTACATGTTACAAATCTTCTGATCCATTGGATATCATCCTTATTTGTACCTCCTGTAGCCTCTTCTTCAGAGGTCTCCCAGAGTGAGCTATGATCATGATCTCCCCAGATCTCTTAAAGAATCAGAACTCTGGCTCTCAATTGAACAATTGTGCCTGATGTAGCAACTGACTTAAGTCCTCATCACATGCAGAAAGGAAGCTACATTTTCTGTTAATTCACATCAAATCTATGCACAAGAACTATGTTTTGTGTGAAAATGGATTCTCCAATGCACTTGAATATGCTGACAGGACTTCAGGTGGTTTGTGCAGGTTGAGAATGGAAGCCTCATAATCAGTAACACATGGCACATGGACAGTGGCCCATCAGATTGGGGGAGTCTCTTCTACAATCCCTCGTGTGCTGGGGAAGTCTCTTGTACAACGCTTCCTAATGGCACTGTGCTGAATCCAGGACACAATCTCTTATAAGAGGAGGGGAATCTGTCTGAGACTTGCAGATGCAAACAGGATCATCAACCCCCTGCTGGTGCCCGCTGTAATTCTCAGAGTTCACCTCCACAAAATTTCACCCCTCAAGTTCACTTTACAAAGGGGCAAGTTATAGTTGATACGTTTTTTTCCCATCAAGAGTGTACGATAGCCACATTCGGATTCTGTCCCCTGTGCAACTGTCGGTTTGGTTCACAATGCAGGACTGGTTTTTGCTTTCAAATCCAGGACTACAAAAGCATTGTCTCCTTTTCCAGCGCCACCATTTTTTCATCAATTTAATAATATAGACACAGTTTTTATAGGCTGCAAATAGAAAATGTGCAGCAAAGCCATTTTTCTTTCATGGGAAGGAAAAAACACACAAATTGCATTCTTGTAACCACTACTTGCATAGTAGTCCTGCATATTAAAGCTTTTTCAAGGCATTGTACAACCATCTGACTCTACATGATTTGACTCTGTCCTATACTGACCCTTGTAGTTTTTGAGTCAATTACTTTGAGTTTTCCACTTATACATGCCATTGACTTTGTAGAAGGGAAACAAATTGTGTAAATTGATCAGTCACAAAGAGCTGATTTTCTTAAGTAACTTGCTCACAAAGGCATCAAATAACATATGGGAATGCAACTGAACAAAGGATGTTGGTACAAACTCTTTCATAATATGAGTACATAGCTTTTTTTTGACCTACAGTGCTCAGTGGCCAGCAGATTCATACTTCTGTTACTATGGCATGACTACTGTGTTTCATCAGTGATTGGCTCCATGCAGCATCCAAGCATCATGCTGATCCTCAACTACCCAGATGTCTTTTCTAATAATTATGTGGTTTAGAGTAATTGTATTGCCATAAGTATGGTGCAGATGGTCAATTGGCACACCAAGTGCACTGTGACTCTTTGCAACTGATGCTTGCATTGTCCTCAGTTTTGTTGCCCATGTTTAGTAATGTTTGTGGGGCCCACTCTCTGGAAGGCATTCCAAGTCATTTCAAGTTCACTTTACAATGTCTCCCCATTTCTGCGAAATATAGTGATAAACTATACCTCAAATTACTACCTCAAATTACACACCAAATCCAGCCCAGGATCCCCATTTGGGTTACACTGCTGTCTGACCTGATGCCAAATTTCCCCCACGTTGCCTCATGAGAAAGTCCCGCATCTCTCGGTATCCCCTGAGCTCCTCCAAAGCATCAGCTGCTGTTCTAGACCCCAAAGACAGTGCTGCTAATGAGGTTGGTGGTGAGCCTACTGTCAGTGCCGGTCCTGGTCCTGACCCTGGTGACACAAAGGGTGAACCTGAACCAAAACGTGCTTCAACTCCTGGGCGACCTGTTGAGCTCAGGTTCCTCATCATTGCGGCTCCAGGATTGGGTGGACTCCCTTTCACTTTTGCCACTCCCAAAGAGCCCACTGCTGTTAAAGGACTTGTATGAGTTGGAACAGGAACTTGAGGGGAGGCTGAGGTCAACTTTCCCAGTGCAAGGTCAGAGAATGTTCCAGAGGGTGTCCTGAGCTCGCGCAGGGGGGGAGCAGATCTGAGGAATCTTACAAATGCCCCAACTGCTGCATGAGGTTGAGCTCCCACAGATCCAGGTAGCCCTACTGACTCAAAGGTGTCTGCTGTTTTGGGTCTTGCCACAGGACTCCCAATCCTGTCACAAAACATAGTACAGCAGTCAGAATGTCTAGAGCCCAATACCTTGATACCAGTTTTGCTCTCAATTGTAACCATTGAAGTGAAACCCACATCTGGTTGCTTGAAAGTCTTCTCCCTTCCCATGAGAAGATGAACAAGCCAACAAGATTGAGTTTGCTAACAATCTACTGTTGTACCAGAATTCATGCACAAAGATGGGTTTTAAAAAGCTACAATTAATTACCTGCTTCGATACTCATCAACCTCATCATCGTCGACAGCAAATGGGCATGCAAAATCCCCATCATCCATATCGTCATGTGGGAGACCACCAACCTTACTCAGGGCCCTAAAGCTGCCAATTGTCAGGGCTGGGGAACCATACAATGACCTTTTCGCACGCAGTCGAGATTCCTCATCTCCCTTATTGTCTCCAACCACCTGTAGCCAACCAATTAAACTTCTTAATCTTCAAGGCTTCCATGTCAGAAGCCAAACACCCTGACAAGCATAGTAGGATGAACCATGCCATTACAGGTTACCAAACAAAAGAACTGTGAAAAAGACCAGGTTGTTCCAAATCGCTCTGACTGTAAGCAAAGGCCCTACAAGCATTCCCTTGGATAACTCATTTCCTACAGTGGGTGGACAAGAAAAGAAACAGTTCTAGAACCAGAATTGCTCACTTCCTACACACTCTATAGTAGGAATGTTTCCAACAAAAATCTCCCACTGCCTGTGTCAGTTGAGAAGAAACCTGAAGTGAAAGTAGCATTAATCAATTTGAGTCACAAGAAGAACACTATGCCACAGTGCTCCACTTCATAACCAATAACAGTGGACCACTGAGATGAAATCTCTGGAGAACACTTAAAAAAAACAGAAAAGAACTCTGCTGTGTAATTTACCATTACTAATCACTTGAGATAAACATCAGGAGAATACTAAATGACGACAGTCCTGTTTGTGATTGCAACAAAACATATATGATTCAAAGATCATAACTTCTATCCATTTGGATATTGAGAGAAACAGTTTCTACAACTGCGATCAGAATTCACTAGCCACATTACAGTGGTTAGTTCCAATTCATGATAACCAGACAACTCATGACATCAACTTAGCTAATGGAAAAAAGAGACCTCACCCAACTAGCACAAATCACTATTATGTGGATAATAACTAACCCTGCAACTATCTTAAACCTTTGATTCATCTATCCACTGTGGATATCCACACTACTCATTGTGAACTATTAAGATTGACGTAGTTTTACAAAAGCTGCATTGAAAACTACAACCTTATTAAAGTTACTAATTTCCAATGCAAAGGGCCCCAAAATCCAACCTTGTTACAGTTTCAAGAACATGGAAATTTCTTCTTCCACTAGGGAGTTTACCAACTGTACAATGCAGATTTTCAGAACAGAACAGACCCTAAAATCCAACCAAAATGTTCTAATAGCATATTAGCTGATAAGATACTCTGTTTGCCTAAGGACAAAATCAGTCTTAACATTGATCATAACCTGAGTATCAGTGGGATAAGAGATTTGATAAACTGATGACACTGGTTGAGCAATGACATGTGGGAACCTCATGGGTCAGAAAGTGTATCCCCTACAATACAATGAGTTGCAAACAGCACATCATTAACCTTGATAGGCTGATTTAACAGTCTAATAGGGTTCATCACCCAACAGGGTTCGACTTTGGAATTGACTTTGAAGAAATGAACATGAATACATGTGTCCCCTGATGATAGTGGAATGAGTGTGAAATGGATATGAGAAGCAAAGCACTCTCTGAGAATTGGGAGACAAAAAGGTGTTGGAATTGAAGTGCAGATTGCTGTGTACCTGAGCACCATGCCATAACCGAGGGTTGCAAGAAGCCACACGATTCAACATCACCTCTGCAGGCTTGCTCTGTGGGGATGGTGGTGGAAGCAAGCCTCGATTTTGATGATAAGGGTCAGCCATGGGAAGCCGAGAGTTTGGACGCATCGGATTTGAGGGACGGGGAATACTTACAGGTGCACTACTAGAGCGAAGGACATTATCTTGTTGTGAGTAACCATGAGCAGGTGGAGAAGGAGATGGAGATGGAGAGAAGGGTGGGGAGTATCGAGATTTTATAGGAATGGGTTGCGATGCATTGCTGTGGCCTTGGTATGATGAAGGTTGTGAGAAAGGGCGATGGAGTGGGGAGGTTCGAGGAGAAAGATGTGATGGCATGTGTCCTTGACCTGATGGAGAGGAAGGAGGCTTGGGAGGTGAAGGATGGAAATTTGGAGAAGGAGAAGCAGATTGGAAGGTAGGAGAAGAAGGGGGTAAGGAAGGAGGCCCAGCCACCTTATTTAAGCCCCCACTCCAGCTATGTCGACGTCCAAGTGATACAGGCACTGAACTCGGCAGTGAAACCATGTGAACTCCCTGCTTTCCAGGATTACCCCTGCTAGGCATCGACCCAATGCTTGAGAACCGCCGCAAGGGATCTGTGGTAGGACTTCCAACATAATCTGCGATGATGCGTGGAAGGATGGGAGGCATGATTTCAAGTGCAGTCACTGCTGTGGCACTTCTATATGCAACTGACACACAGAGCCTGCCCCACTGGGTTTCAATTGGCGTCAACCTGCAGGTGGACATCAGCCTGTCGTCGCCTGTGGTCAAAGGTGGAGGTGCGGCTGATACCATGTATGACAAAGAGAAGCTTTGGCTGTGAGAAGAGGAGTTTGCTAGCCGGAAGAGCCGATGTGCTGGCAAGGTTCGAACTGAGCAGTAAAGCGACCGAAGCATGATGATGGTTCTTTTGTACACTACAGGACTTTCGATTACATGATTGGGCAGATAGGGAAGCGGCAAATTAACCCCCTGCTGTGCCCTTCCAGGACTTCCGCTTCCTACTGCAAATCTTCCTTCCAAGTTTCCACTTCCCCAACTTTCGCTGTGACCTAAACCTCCTCCTCCTCCTCCTCCACCGCTCACACCTTTACCTGTGCCTCCTAACCCTAATCCTCCTGTGGCAGTACTGGGAGGCTTTTTCCTGCGCTCGTAATGGACCACCCACCTTTCCAAAAGAGTCTGAGACGGCCCGCCTTGCGAAGAGAAGCTGTCGTCGTTCCCACTCCAAGAATCGCCTCCTCGTGAAGTAGAGGGATACCGATTTGGCGAAGAAGCTCCTTTGAAAAATCTGTGGCGAGTAGCAGAACTGCCCCCTGCTGCCGAAGAAGAAGAAGCAGAGGGAAGACCCGCATCGCCGCCTTGCTGCTGCTGCTGTAGAAGAATATCCACCACCATAGCTTCTTGCATGATTCCTCGTCGCCATGGCTCCGCACTCTCTTGCACCGCATTGCAGTTCTCAAGCTCTAGGTTAAACCAGCGATTCGTCGTCCGAGACGAAGAGGAAGAAGACACGGGTGATGATCCCAGAAACGAAACCTCATCTCCTCCTCTGCCTCCTCCTCCTCCTCCTCCGCCCGCGCCACCGCTTTGCGACTGCGCTGCAACGAAGGGGATCCTGGACTCGAGGATGACATGCAAGCTCTTGACGAAAAATTCGGACACAATTTGCTCGATTTTAGCCTTCTCTGCTTGCATCGCACCCGACTAACTTCTTCACAACAGAGCAGCAGCGGCCCTGCTCTGCGATGCAAAGGGTTTGTATGCAGGTAGCGTAGAGCGAGGATCCGACATACCCCGCAGCAACCCCCTCCCCAACAACAACCTCCAATGCCCACACGACCTACTCACCTGTCGCATATACCTACCTCCCTTTCCTAGGAACTATTGCCGGAATTGGACTCCACCGGCTGCTAGAATCTGCACCTATCACCGCCGATTCTGAATTGGACCAGGCCGATTGCTTGATTGATTGATTCGGGTGCCAGATTCAGCA
>Ga0209208_10012146_pt1 | contig 10951 bp, 15 predicted proteins | sample S1TSphfallax_3_FD_187694 | JGI IMG/M metagenome (GOLD analysis project Ga0209208, IMG submission 187694) | Host-associated microbial communities from peat moss isolated from Minnesota, USA - S1T2_Fd - Sphagnum fallax MG (SPAdes) (version 2) | ecosystem: Host-associated > Plants > Peat moss >... | reverse complement strand
ATGCCTGGTTATTCATCAAAAATGTAATAAAGGACAGATGATAACATGCAATTCCAGCCTTTTTATCCCAATCAACTTCTGGTATTTGATACATCTGTACCTAACCCATAAGAAAATAAAGAATTCGTTTTCTGTCACCTCTTATTAAAACTGATGTTTCAATTCAAAGCTTGGACAATATTGCAATCAAAGTCAATGACTAGGGTTTTGTGCTAAACCTCACATGAATCTTGAGAATTGAGATGCTTATGACTTGTGACTTCACAACTTGCAAATATATAATCTAGTTCTGAACTTACATATTTAGCACTGAATCACAAAACCTGACAATACTGTAAACCCTGTTGCCTATGTACCTATACCCCAGCCCAAGAAGAGTCACTTGTGAAAAAGCGAGATAATCAGCAACTCACAATCTTGGCAGAAAAATTTCCTTGTCTCAAACGAAGAAACAGAGCTCATTTGCACTTACCTGTCACAAACTTCACCCATACAGTGGAAAGCTAGGGAGAGAACTAGAAGGTGAAGAACTCAACACTGCATCACTGCTGGGAGTCATACAAGAAAGCAATTGCTCACACAAAGCACGTAACTCTGAGGATGCATCCATGTTGGCAACTGCAGCAATGGCCATTTGAGCATTGACAAGATTTGGGGCGATCTCCTTTACTATTTCTTCATCTGCTGCCAAAAGAGAGGCCAAAAGTTTTGCACTGCCCATGCGCTCCTGCAAAAACCCCAACACCATCCTTTTAATTAAGTGCATTACTAATGAGCAATCCAGAAAAAACTTGAAGCACCTGAATCCTACTTGGAGGTGCATACTTGTTGCTTATTATGATGCTAACAACCTATATCAAGCTGAGCCATGGTGAAATTGGCCACCTCAGGTGGATGATATCCTTGAATGGTGGTGACTGACAAGGACAGGAGGTCATTAGCAAATGGAAGTATTGCTGGTCCCTTGAGATGGTAGACTGCTGTGAAGAGAACTTGCAGGCAAGCACCTCTTATTTGTGTCTCTGTGCCCACCTGAAAATAGCCCATATCCAAAGCATGAAAATTCTGGTACTGCCTGAGCTTTGTAATTTACCAAAATTCCTGATGCTGATCCAGTTGAGAGGGGCACCATACCAGCTTCTCTAACTGCTTCCCTTGAAACAAATGAGTTTGAAATACTTCAAAAGATCTCTGGAAATTGGAGAGAACCTCAAGGTAGTTCAACAATGGTGGCATTATCATCTTGGCAAACATTGGGCGGCTGCTGCTTGAGATCTTTTGTGCAGCACTGATGAGGACATTTGCCATACATACACGGAATACCATGGGAGCTTGCTCAGTTGCTTGACCCTCACCCTCTGGTGTGACAAGAAAACAACCAATAAGAAACTGCAAATCTACTTCATACTCCAGTAAAGTAGTCCAATACATGCCTACCTGAAAGAGGTCATCACATTCACAGCTGCATCATTTTGCTATTATCCAGCTTTCTGTTCAATGTGCAGCCTCTCTTTTTTCTGGCTCCTTCCATAAATGCACCGGTATCCAAGTTGCAAGCCAGACACATCCCAGGAATATTCTCAAAGATACTCTGAACTAATCAACGATGTTAAGAAATCCTGTGATAGAATTAAGGAGCAAGCAGGTTGCATTTGGACTGTGAACTGCCCACATGTGTCATTCCTTAGCATGATCATGTTCCTCTGCAGTGGCCAACACCAGAAACTTCCAGAGTCCAACATAAAAGAAAGTGCTCTTTTCCAGTTCAAGAGACCTGTCATGACCAAAGGATGTGCCTCCCTTATGCCATGGTAACAAATGACACCAGCTGATTCAAAGAGAAGACACTTGTGGAGATTTCTCTACCTTGAATGGCAATATTTTCACCACTTTGAACCAGGCCCAGCAAAATTTCTGGCTTTATATCAGGCGCAAATGCAATTCCCTGACGATAACCTGTCAAACAATAGATGACATGATGCAGAACTGTCCACTGTCTTTGAAGGTCCTGGTGAACCTCTCCTGTTTTGAAAAAACCAACATGAATTGCAGTCAGGAAGATGATCACATTGTCCATAGTAAAGAATACCATTCCTGCAGAGCAAAGAAGGGCTGGAATGTTTTTCCAAAGAGCAGAAGGTAAAAGACTTCTCAGGTATAGAAGTTTCAGAGACAGTAAGAATACTCATCATGGACAGGCCCCATACCTTGTGAAGCATGGATATGTGACTGGCCTTCAGGAATCTCCTCTATAATCTTAGCTTTTCCTTTACTTGCCTGAGGCTGTGGAGATTGAGTGATGGTTCCATTAGTCTGAAACTCCACACAAATCATTGCAGCATAGCAGTCAATGCACCCATGCTGCGCCTTCACAATCTCTGAAGACCCTGCAAAAATTTTAAGAAGTTTAAGCTTACTCTATATAGAAGTCAAAAAGCATCATTCCTACTTGTCCTGTTGATATCCCTGACAGCAGTCAAGATGTAACCTGAACTCTATGTTACAAAAGCTCCAGATGAAAGGGAAGTAGTGCTACTGCCTCATTATTCATACCCAAAAAGAATGTCATTCTGATAATGGTGGTCTGATACAGACTCTGATCATCACCTTGGAGGCTCCTTAACCTCCAAATGTGTGCAGATTAAATCCCCAATAGAAATCACAAGAAACAGCATGTCTCAAATTACCTCCAGGCCAAAGTAGGATAGTTGACAGCAACTGCTGCACATGTTTCATCAGTGGATGGTCTAGGGTGTCTCTTCCCCTTATCTGCACTACAGTAAACTAAATCATTGGAAAGGAAACTTGACAATTACAATCCAGTGAACAGAACAGAGGGATGGGAAGAGACAAAGTTTACAACGTCCAATATCACTGAGATAAAGCACCAATTGGAACCAAAAATACTGGACTAAAAGACACCTTCACTTAATCTCTTGTAACAGTCTGCAACCAAGAGTATCCAAAAATGTGAAAACAACACAGCGCTTCCAGTCCACAAGAAAAGCATGTGTGAGATATACATTGGTTTGAGATGTGTGTAGAGCCTAGCATTCAAACTTTACCATCAGAGAGGTACAGATAGTGAAGAGACAAGCCTTGGCCCTCCGTGTGTCCCTAGTAGTGGTAGCTCCTTCCAACTGAGCTGTCACCAAAGGCAACATTACCTGCAAGGCTGAAACATGTTAAAAGTTCGACTCTAATACATAAAAGTAACTGCAAGCCAGAAACCTGGCAGTAGAACAGACACAACACAATGCCAATCTAAAGCCAAACAGAGATGTGGACAAATCATCTTACAGTTGGGAGAAGACGACCAGTAAGTTCTGAGGCCACTTTGCGAACATCATCAAATTCATAACGGTCACACATTCTGCCCATGGACAACCAAAGGAACCCATCAGAGTATAAGTACACCTAACCAGTCACAGTACTGCATACAGCAGTATTATAGTTTTAGAAATCACCCAAATCAATCAACAATCCACCAGCAGAAGTAAGCCACCTGGGCTTGAAAGATGCTCACAATCAAAGAGAGAGATGGAAGATACCTTTCAGATAGAAGGGTTGCAATACATGGTCCTCTCTCTGCATTGTTGTTGCCTCGTAGATTGCCATATAGATCCAGGAAGTCAAGTCGATCAAATGCCTGAAGAGAGAGGATTCTGAGAGCAAGCATGGGACTGAGACGCTGGAAGAGCATTCGACCTAATGCGTCCTCATCCTTACTCAACTTGTGAATTACTTCTTGAGTCAACCTGTACTACAAAAATGATCCCTTAAAGAACACAATGCAAAGAACACAATTGTTGTAACTGCAGTCCAGGGTCAAATGTATCTTCCAAGCTTTGAACAGATCACAAATACTTACAAGTACAAAACCTGACCCTGTCAAGAGTATAACAGATTCAAAACTAAGTACCGAATTTTGGTGCTTTGGAAATGTAAATACAGCACAACATCTCTACAGTATCCAATCTCTCTCAAACCAGTATGCAAGTTTGGACCTGCACTAGAACATTGTAGCTTAATACAGCATATAGAACTGAGTGAAATTGGCTCACATTGGTTGCTCCTGCATGTGTTGCCAAATCAAAGGGAAGACAAGATGTGGCTTGTCAGACAGATGGCTGCTAATATGGCTCAAAAAGCGGGGGATAATTGGATTTGATGCCTCAGCAAACATCTTATGTAAGAGTGGCCTGATCAATGACTCCCAATTTTGGACCTGCTTCATCATTCAATCACAGCTTATGACTCAGCAGTTACAACTCATCACTTACTGATTTAAGCAAGACACAAAAATGTCCACAAAATGTTGAATAACTCAGTAAAATTTCCTGTTCCATGAGAAATGCTCTTAGATTACAAACAAGGCGACTGAAAACGGAAACTTATAAAAGTCATTTCATCCAACTGAGTGCTTGTCTTACCCTTGAAGCCCATGCTGGTATAACACGCAAAACCCTGTCTAAATCCAAGGATGCTCCTGCAGAGGCAAGAACATGTGCATGTAAAAACCCATCAACCATATCATCCAGGACAAAACATGCAAATAAATCTTCATTCCCTTACCTTACTGCAACAAACTAAATTCTGAGTGAGAGCAAAAGTCTCCTACCTGCTTTTGTAGCAGCTTCTTTGCCTTTGTCCACAATCTGTGGACCACGACTCTTCTCCTCCATCAAGTCACTACACAAGTCAACACATGAAAGCTAAGTCTAAAGTACAGAATTCTAAGGTACCCTGCTATTGCTATATTCTGGCAGTACTCAGGTCCTTGGAGAAGCTGACTTTGAACTTTGAGACTTCAACTTTCCAATACCTGATATAACAAACTCCGTTCGAATACAAGTGTATAGTGCAAGAGATAAACCAATCAATGCATGGTATCTAACATTCGGTACAGAGGAACACATGACAACCAAAGCCCCATTTATCACACTGGATACTGGGCTAATGAGAGAAGCTCGCACCGGAGGCAATCCAGCAGCACAAAGACTGTATGGCACTGGTTGGCATGGCCATTCAACACAGCTTCCACAGCCAAGGTTGCTGCTGACCGGAGTCGAATATCTGCTGAATAAACTAGGCGCACTAATGTAGCCAATGTGAATGCAGGATCTGCATAAATAGACACGTGTAATGGATGAAACTAGTGAACCCAACAACAACCACATCACACTCTAATGCACTATCCTATAGATATCTCACAGTAACTGATTTATAAGTTTGGGCTGCAAAATCTCTGTGTCTCTTCTTGATGAAACCATGTATCATACAGAGTTTCTACAATATTCTGGGGCCAACAGCTCAAAATACAAAATGTCAAATATTTGAGCAAGGAATGCCCCAGAATAGTGTGAAGTTGAACTTAATTACCAAGCTTAGCAAACAGAGAAGATGCTTCCACCCGATTCATCAGCTCCTCATCACCGAGTCGTGAAAATAAATGATTTGCAATGGTATGACTGCAATGCATACATAGAACCATGTATGTATCAATGACCAGTGAGAAAATCACCAGGAATAAACTCTTAACTTTCCACACAATTCAAACACCACATAAATGTCAAAAATATATATCAATCTGGCAGTGATGAAAGATATACAGTAGAAGACCTTAAAGTGGAATCAATTGTGTCTGTATTTTTGGTGCTGATAGATAGCAACTCTGCCAACACATCAAGTGCATTTCTTCGCTGCACAGTCTCATTTGAATCAAGCCTTGCAAACAGCTTTTCCAGCTCTGATGATTCTGGGTTCCTATCTTGAAGTCAAAGTAACAGCTCACACAACCTATACTGCACGCTTGTTCACACACTGCAACAACCCTTGTAACACCTACAACATTTGTAATGCAGACAAAGCATTTTGATTTCTTCTGTCCAGAACAGACACATGGTAATGCCTAAAAGATCAACTGCAGAGCAAAAGACAACAACATTCTATTTGGTCTGACAAGATGGAGAGGATACAAAGCAAAAAACTCAGCAACAAGAAGCACCCCTGCCCGAGCTGCTGAATCTCTGGAATCTAGCATGTCCATTAGCATGGGCACTACTTCTTCCATCCTTGAAGAAATACTTGGCCCTGTGACATTTGCCTTCAATGTGGCTGGTGGGGGTCGAAATAACAGGGCTCGCAAGACTGCCACTGCAAGGTCTACAATCTCATTGTCTCCTCCACGCACCTGATCAAAGAAGAAGCAGAAAGTATTCCATGTAGTCATATATAGTGATGTGCTCACACAGCCTGGATATATTCTCTTACTGGCTTGCTTGCAATAGAACAGGGATACTGAACCATTGGTGCTCCAAAACTGGAAGTACCTGGCTCAGTAAGGCTTGAAAGAGATGTCCCTCAAATGCCTCCAGAATGGTTTCCAGACGTTGAGGTTCAAGACGCCCTATTACCAATGCAAGGCAGGTCAATGCATAGCCCCGCATTTCATCTGCTCTCCTTGAGTCTGTTAGTGCAGACTCCTGAGCTTCCTGTGTCCAGTGCTGTCAAAGCAAATGCAAAGATTAGATTCTCTTGCATGGCTGCTGCCTGAACCCATACATTCAGAACTTCTGAGGCCTTTGAATCATTATACTGCATCCTCTAGCAAACTTACCTGCAGGGCTCCAAGCCAGTGTTCAATAGCAGGCTGTGGGTGAGATGAAAGAGTATAATCTTCCAGCAGTATCAAGCCACTATAGTGTCGCCAGCATGCCGCCATTACAGCCACTCCCACAGCCATGTCAGCTTCCCCTGTCCATAACAGAGCAAACCTGACTTAGACACTGTAATCCACAAGTGCATAACTGAAATATCACCCTGGATAAGTTGCTTATCTACCTTTGCTTCATTTAATATCTTCATATGTGTTGAGAATTCCCCATACTTACAATTTAAGCCAAACTGAACTAACAGATGACCTAGCAATAAGGTTATAAGGAACAAAGAAAAAGAGGAGAACCCACTGTAGGGAAACACAGAAAAAATTGAGGAGCAGTTACAACAACAGTCACATACATTGACAACAGTCATCTTTTACTGCAAATAGCCTTTGGAAGGTCTCAGACACACTTGTCATCTTGTACCACAAATAGCCTTTGGTTAGTCAGTGGAGTAAATACAAATACAAGAATTGGCTCCTGAGGTTCCACACAAATACATCAATTAGATTACCTGCACCCTGTGACTGCAAGGAGTCTCGAAATTTTGCCAAGTCTTGTAATCGTTTTTGAACTTGCTGGAGCCCTTGAGCATGCAACAGCCGTCCTCTGCGATTCCACTGCATAGAATGTTCCAGAAAGAACAGGAAGATGAATCTTGCATGGGTGTAAATGCCATTGAGAACTCTAGATATGAATAATGGTGAATCAGTGTGCTGAGGCTATGTGTACTACACTTGACACCTGACATATATCCACAAGATTGCAGAGGAAACTCCAAATAACAACTTGAAGGTAATCACTGTATCAGTTCCAGCAAAACCAACACAAACACAACAAGAAAGAGTGGGGTCATAACCTTGTGAGCCTCACTCATGAAGTATCAGACCACTGCCTTCATGGATGACAGTGACTAGGTGCCATCCCTCCCAACTGACTTCATGAGAACCTGAAGACGAACTAGTATACCTGAAATAGAATATGGTGAAATAGCACTCCACACCTGAAACAGTATATGCTCACACTACCATCCTTGCAGATGGCATACAAGAAAACCACCACAAAAGCAAGATGAATCACCTCATGAAGCTCTGTGACAAGGAGGATGACATCATCCAAGATCTCCCAGAGCATTTGTTCCCCATAATCCTTGGAGACAGCCTGTGGCACACTACCTGCAGTAAACTTGAGAACATAAGAAATTCCCATTACAGAAACAGAGCAATAGTACTCATAAGATATCACCTTGTTGCAAAGAAGGGACGTAGAGGACAGGGAGAGTGAATTCAGAATAGATGCCTGATGTGCTTGTGATGTTGTCATCCTCACTCAAATGGCTGACAGCATTCCTTGCAGATCTTGAGTCTAAGGATCTGGAACTGGCAGGTGTGATAAGGACCTTCTTTTGTGGTTGGATTTCAACTTTTAATTCTTTTGGTTTCCCTGTCAAGTTAAATTGTGAAGATGGTCCTGTTGCTAGGTGTCTTGTAATCACTATACTGCAGTCCGCCGCAGCAATTGTAAGGCGTGTTGGTGCCCTCTGCTTCCCTTCCTCCTTCACACTGCCATCTTATATAATGCCTTCATCAGGAAAGAAATGAACATCCTCCAGATTTTTGTCTACCCAAATGGTTGCAATACTACTTGGAGTAAACATACATTGCAAATTCCAGTAGCCACTACTTGCTTTCAGGTTCAGATGGAATCTGTTGTATGCACCCTGATTCCAACATAGACCATAAACCTGACACCAGAAGACCACCCTCAACCCTCCACCTTGGAGATATATTGCTGGCACTACTGGAGCAGACATGCTTCCAAGTGCAGATGATTTGAGAAAGGATTGAATGCAGAGACATCAAATTCTTTGACATAAGGCTGAGAAAAGGCTTACCTTGCATTGGAAACAATCTGCACAAGAAGAGGCACACAAGCCACAAAGCTCATAAAGTAGGGTGAAAGCTGAAAGAGCCCTTTGTCTATCTGTCCTGGACATGCAAACCAAAATCCATAAGTGAGATGAAAAATTACAGAGCAGAGTAAGAAGAACTAATCATGAAGATGATGACCAGGCAATATATACCTGAAGAAGCTGGAGAAACATCATACAGGAGAGAGCCCAGCTCCACTAGCTCACGAACCACAACACACCAACCAAGTTTGACCCGGTTATCCCATTGTGAAGCTCCTATTATGGCTGCCAAGCTATCTCCCAGAGATTTCCGAAATTCACTTGCCTTCAACAGCCATTGCATGAGAGCAACAACTTTCCTGCGGTTGCCATGGTCTTTTGACTTCACAGCCTGCACCAGTTAGACAATCCAACTCGGAAAGTCACTAGATGGGATCCTTTCGAGCTACCCACCTAAGCCTAAAGTAGTTAGTGGGTGGGGAGCATGAGAATGTGTATGGGAATTGACACAAATGTCAAATATATCTTCATGAGAACAGCAGTGAATGAACAAGGTAGACTTAACATAATGCTCATTGTTCATCCACTCACACATTATAGGCCCAATGGAGTTGAAAATTTCTGCAACAAAACTAGTTTCGAAGATCTATCAACCAACGCAATGGCAACCAACAAGTGTTTGCTGTAGTCCTTACATGCTCAAGCAAACGAACATGGATCTCATCCAACGATGATCCACTTTGCAATCCTTTATCCACATGCTGAAGGAGTGATGTTACAGCTCGCCCCACTGACCCTAATAAATCAAACACAGATTTGAGCATTTCTGTCATACAGCATCAAAGACAATGGAAAAACTACCAGTTGCCACAGAGTGATGTGCACTCTTATGCATTGAAAACAAAGAAAGGGTTTAGGGTTTTACAGCAATGAAAAAATATTGATTGCCAGAGAGTGATGTGCACTTATATGCATTGAAAACAAAGAAAGGGTTTAGGGTTTTAAGGCAATGAAAAAAGATCGGTTGCCAGAGAGTGATGTACACTCATATGCATTGAAAACAAAGAAAGGGTTTAGGGTTTTAAGGCAATGAAAAAAAAATTGGTTACCACAGAGTGATGTGCACTCATATGCATTGAAAACAAAGAAAGAGTTTAGGGTTTTAAGGCAATGAAAAAAGATCGGTTGCCACAGAGTGATGTACACTCATATGCACTGAAAACAAAGAAAGGGTTTAGGGTTTTGTTTTAAGGCAATGAAAAAAACATTGGTTGCCACAGAGTGATGTGCAACTCATATGAATTGAGGAAAAAAGAAAAGGTTTAGGGTGTTACCTTGCTTTGTTCGTGCACTGTCCGAGGCCAAATTCTTTTCAACTTCTCGACATTCTGCTGCAAAGATTGTAGCTAAGACGCGGCCAAGAGGTGGGAGTGCAGCAGCTCTTCTGTTGTTCGTCTCCCACAACATCATGCGAGCCGCAGAATCATCATCATCACCTTCTTCTTGAAGCATTTTCTTTCTTTCTTTCTTTCTTTCTTTCTTTCTAAACCTCTCAATTGTATCCACTCACAATCAAGGTTGCAAAAATTCTTCAAGATATTAGAACTCTATAATTAATCTCAAGTTTCAACACAAGCCCTAAACCCTAAACCCTAAACCCAAAATCCCTTCAGCTACTAGACTCTATACTGAATCTAAACACAAAAACTTGCCTACCAAGGCAACAAAGCCCATAAAGCTATGATTGGAGGAAAAGCCATTTCAAAGTTCGAAGTTTCCTTATACATAAGATTCAAAGGACTTCTTGACTAAAGAAATGTAAATGAATGAGAATTTAACATTAAATGTGTTATGAATCAAGTTTCATAACTGTAACAAACTTCTTGTTAAGGCACACCTCAATGAGATGGATCCAACAACAACAATTGAGATGGGTTTTGGTAACAAGTGTGCATCAGATCATGAGTTCAGAAAAGCATGATTGGTCTCATTTTGATGCTCCAAATTCAATTTATTATTATTATTTTTTAAATGGTGGGTTGAATTTTTTATTAGATCATGAGCCCAAAAAGTCATCATTTTTTTTCACGAATTTTTTAAATTTTTTTAATGATGTTTTCTAAAGGTGGGCACAAAGTTTGTTAGCCCATTGGCCAAAAAGCTGTGTTTGGTCGAATTTTTTTTTTCATTTTTTTTTCCTTCTATGATCCATGGTGGTCATACTTACTAAAAGGAAAAAAATGGGGTGGAAAAAAAAGAATTTTGGGCTCAAATATCAACATTTTTCACTTAAAGAATTGGGAATTCTTGTAATTGTTTTATTAAATTTCTCCAAAGTGAAAAGAAAAAAAAAAAAAAAAAAAAAAATTATTAAAAA
>Ga0209208_10012145_pt1 | contig 10951 bp, 7 predicted proteins | sample S1TSphfallax_3_FD_187694 | JGI IMG/M metagenome (GOLD analysis project Ga0209208, IMG submission 187694) | Host-associated microbial communities from peat moss isolated from Minnesota, USA - S1T2_Fd - Sphagnum fallax MG (SPAdes) (version 2) | ecosystem: Host-associated > Plants > Peat moss >... | reverse complement strand
TTAGGAAGAAAATGGCCCTGGTTTGCCAGATTTCTAGAAGAAGTTCCAGCAGGTACCCAAAATAGAAAAGAATTCTTAAAATTTTCTACTTTAATCTCTGGTATGTAGCAGAATTTGGCTAAATCTTCTTATGGGTGACCCAGTTTGGCTACATTACAAAATTATTTTTAAAATCCTGCTCTACAATGACAGTTAAGACTAGTTACAGACTTGTTCACTATCAAATACTTATGAGGTCCACCATCACTACACATAACCATATCAATCTGCAGACAATCATGATGAGGTTGCTCCAGAAATACTATGCAGTGTCAATTTTGGAAGGTGTAAAAGCATGGTGGGTTTTGTGAGTAGACTATTCCATAATGAATTGTTGTATGTTGTTCATTCTATGGCAATGTACAAATTGCATGTGCACCTCACCAGGGTCTGGATTAGATTTCTTTGGCTGAAATTATTTGTTACAGCAGAAAGGTTGTAATTGGAACAATTAGTGCAACAAGGTTTTGTAAGGCAATAATCTCAGTAAATCAATAAGATGCCACTATTTACAGAATTGTTCCAGGATTCTTAAACAGCAAGCTTTTACGTGTAGTATAGGCAATAAATTCAAACAAGCTGTTGGTCTTCACAATGTTTGTCTAAGTTTGGCAAAAAGGAAGTCACAATATTGTATTTACTGCAGAAGGATGTTACAACTCTTTGGTGCCAAAGTTTGCCCAAATTTCTGCAGAAAGATCATTGAACCTGATAACCTTTAGTACTATCAGGTTATCTCCCTTGATTTGAAAGAAAGTAGTACTCTGGCAGTGTTAATATCTCTTTCATAGAACCAGCCATTGCAATCCAGTGACAATACCGGAAACACCGACCCATTGCTTGGTGCTCCATGAATCTGCTATTGTGTCTTCCAGGCAGTGGCATGCATCTGTTAGCACATCTTCATAATTGTCAAAGATGTCCTTCAGAAGTCTTTTTCTATGCCTCTACAACGATGATTGCACCTGCATCCTTCAACATAGGAACCAATGTTCCATTCTTGTGTGCTGCAACTGTATCTGTGGCACAACATCCATTTGCAAACAAGGAGTCAGAATCATGAAACAACCAATGTTGATCCTTCATTCGCACTTTACAATAATTACAATAGTTCAATTCCAGATATTAGGTTCCAGGAGCAAACAGCACAGCAAAGATACATACAACATGTACAGAAAAAAACTTCATATGATTTATCATTCCTTTGGTGCTTGGTTGTCTCAGGATACTAACCATCGCAACCTCCAAGGTGTTTGCCCTTGATGAAAATGTTGGGCACAGTGCGTTGTTTCGAGATTTCTACAAGAGCTGTCTGCATCGCAGCTCCATCTTCTACATGATTCCCACACACTTTGTCATTAGACCTAGCTGGACATTCGGACATCCCATTGCCCCAGTGATTTCAGAATCTTGTAATCAGAAGCAACATAATTCCAACTCACATTCTAGATGACTGTGCAAGAAAATAAGGCTCCAAAATTAGCAGACAACCATGTAATCCTGAAGAAGGATTCCATTATTACTAGCTAGAAATTGACAGATTGCAATCAAGACAGGGCTACACTTTTGAGGCTCCATTTCTACAGTACTTTGATAGTTACAAACAGAGAGAAGATTAGGATAGCAAACTTACTTTCGTTGTCAAGCTCAATAATTTTCCCAGTAGCACCCAGACTCTTCAACAACTGCTTTGCTCTTATACAATAGGGACAGTAAGATTTGCTGTACAGCAACACCAAACACCATCATCAATTATTACCAGGGCTTCCTTATTTCTTCGACTACCTTTCCTGATCTGTGCACCTTGGACAGGTACAGCATGCATGGTAGCCTTGCAATCTGCTGCCAGTAATTGCTCCATCCACCAGAATTCTCTCTGTTTTCTGTAAGAATCATGAAACTAGACCACATACATATTCACAGCTGATTCATGATGATACAAAAGAAAATCTATGCTTCCCCACATGATGATTGTGATACTTCCCTCTTGCATGCTGCAAAACTGAAAAACGAAACAAAACTTCCTCTCCAGCATGTCACTCTCTATGCTCTAAGAGGATTCTTGGGCTTAAATTCCAAGAAATAAGACAAAAATTCCCCACCAAGTTCAAGATCCTCACAATAGTTCAGAAGTCGTAAGGCATGAGTCACTACATAGGTATCTGGAAACTGAGAATAATACTGACTGCAGATCAGGAACGACCCTGAGGAGGAGAAGCATAATCCCCTAAGCCTTTGTGGGAGGAAGAGAAGTTCTTGCAGTTCCAGTTCTCCTAGTTCACTGTGTTGAGGTCTTCATAGATAGAACGAGGATTGACCACCAAGCTGTGACTGCTCTCCAACCTCAGAACTGATACCGCGTAACAGTCCAAACACAAACCCTGACGAGCCTATATACTCTCTAGCAAAAAAGGAAAGTAGGAATTACACACCTGAAGACAATCAGGGCATTCTCCTCAATCAGTTGCTGCACCTTAGCGACGGCCATGGCTCTGTCTTTCTCCCTCTCGTGATTCTTCTCTTCGAGCTTAGCTTTCGCGAGACACAGTACCGGATCAACAACCAAAAACTGAGGCAAGAAAGTACAAACACAATCCTTAGTGAACTTTTTCTTTTGGAGCTGATCTTGAAAGGCAAGAAGAAACCACAATCTTTAAATCACTCGGAGCTGCGCCTGAACTCCTAAACGAAGAAATCTTGTTTGCAAAATGAGTGGATGCCGAGGCGGGAGGTTACGCATGTCAGGAGAGGAGGAAGCGGCGGACGAAGCAGCCCTTTTTTTGAGCTGGCTACATATAGCCGAAAAGCTAAATACAAAATTAAAAGTGCTAAAACCAAGTGCTTATGGAGATTTTCAATAGCCATAATTAGACCAATTATTTTGAATCGCCATATTACAGTACATCGTTCAAGTATGTAGCCAAAAATCTAGAACTATGTTTGAGAGTTTCTATTTTCATATTTAACTTGTAGCCAAATTTGGCTAAATCCTCATACGGAAGGGAGGGCATTAAACACCGCCCTACAAGCTTAGCCGTCACATGTCGAAGTTGCCAGAGCAAGGGAGGGTTGTCCACAAAGCAAGCAACAACTTTTACTCTTTTGGAAGGTTCCCTTGCTTGTCATCACTCCCTCTACCCGGACCTGCCGACCAAGTTACGCACTTTGTTGCCTAATATTTCTTAAATAATGAAACTTTTTATTACCTAAATGGATTTGAAATTTATCTATGGAGGAAGGTTGTTTGCTTGTTTTGTTTGTCATGTTAAGATCTCCCAAGATCTCGGAATCACGGCACCTCTTGTTAGGCCTTTGATACCATTGGAGAGGAAGGTTGTTTGCTTGTTTTGTTTGTCATGTTAAGATCTCCCAAGATCTCGGAATCACGGCACCTCTTGTTAGGCCTTTGATACAATTGGAAAGCCCTCGATGAGTACGGGTGCACTGAGGTTGTTTCATAATGTTTCAACCTATGATAGAGAAGTTATTGAATATTGAACAATTTTTTCACTTAAAATTCATTCGAATCAAAATGAAAACTCATAATGAAACTTGAGCATGCTCTTGAGATGGCTGAAAAGTGCTCATTGAGTAGGATTCAATGAAAGTGATTTGGAAATTTTTAGACCTCAGGTGGAGGAGATATTGAATTTTGACCAGTCTTTGTATTTAGGCTGCATGGGATTGGGAGTTCAGCTAGAGTACACACACATATGCTTAAGCTTTGTCGTCAATGTTTTGAGGGCACTAGGAATGACTTTCAAGCAAGCAGTGCCTGCTTTGTCAAGTATGTTGTCTGGTCCTTCATATATTCTGTTGGCCTTGCCTACCAAGGCAAGGATATTGTTTTTAGATTCAATCTAGAGTATAGTAGGGATTTTGGCAAGTTGAAAACCAGCAGCAGATGAAACAAGAATTGTTGTATGAAGTAATTGTTCCATTGAAGTTTTATAATGGTTAATGGGCTAACTGATGACTCCTTTGTGTTTGAACTCTTATAAGACATGATTAAAACACAAAGGAATCATCAGGAGGTTCATCCTTTTAAAATGAACAAAAACCCATCAACCATTCTAAAACTCGGCACTAACATTATAATGTTGCAACCATTACAAGTGTTTGGATCAAAACAAAACTATGTACTGACTGCAACAGAAATGAATTTTCCAACCTTTTTGAAAGCAGCAATAATCACATCTCCAATTTAGCTACAGAAAAACTCACATAACAACTCAAGTATTAATGATATATCATCATCAAAGCAATCTCTGAGGTCCACCAGTTCATAGACAACCTCATCAGAGGGCTCAACTAGTGCAGTTTTTAAATCCATTACAAGAGTTACTAATAATACCATCAGGCTGAACTTATGAGCATGCCCATTGATGCCGATGCCCACAAGCATTGCAGTCTTTTCAATTGTGCAGATGCAATACAGAAGATTTTCCTGTCTTGCTCAAAGCTACATACTTTGAATCTACCATGACAGTATGAATAAATATACTGCAATATAGAGACACCTTGTTTCTGATCAGTTGATGCTATTTTTCAAGGTATCATATCTACAATAAGAACTTGTTCCCTGGTTGGGTTAGTAGAGCAAACCGACTGAATGTGTTTCTCTGACTGCTTGGTTTTGTCCCAGTTTTGGCGATCGTAGTAATCTACAAGTGCACACCCTGTAAGTGCTGCCAATGTCAAGGCCTGTGCATGCAACCTGCATATAGGAATGGCAAGCTGTCAGCAGCATTTCATAGCAAGTTTGAAGCTTAATTCCTAAGGTTGACATGGAGCTACAATCAATGCACAGATGAAAACTGCAACAGAACCTCCTATCAATAACTTGGCAATGCTGAATTGAGCACAGATTTGTGTGTCCAAGACAGAACAAATGAGAGCTTAAAGGTCTCCAAAATGCCCACTTCAATGTTCATCAACCTAGGGACACATGACATCCTTACTACAGATGTGAATCCACATTCATTTTCAGATCTAATATTACAGTAGGTTGTGGTGAACAGAATCAATCACCTAGAAATAAAGTAATGACTACTTTGATAAAAACACAACACACACATTTTCAAGTGTCTAATCATGTTGTAAATGTGTGCAATGGCAAGTGCAATAATGACAACTTGAAGGTTGAAACAAATGTTTTTGTAGATGACATCTTGATGATCTCATAAAATGCTAAGCACAGAAAAAAAGAGTGCATCTGAGATGTACCTGGCATGTATCAACTTGACACTCATCTTCATATAAGGTTGGGAGAAATTGTATGCAAAAGAGCCAAGCAGTGAGGAAGCCCACACTGTTCCTGCATGACCAATGTCCACCCCCTCAAACAATGAGCCTTTTTATGATATAGAGGAAAAAGAACCTTCCAGACCTGTGTATCTGGGTCCCCTGTGTGCATTTGTTTGATCCAGGTGAGTACCCTCTTTCTGCATTTCATAGCCAGCTCTAAGCTCTCAAAGTGAACTCCTGACATAAAATAACCAATATAGGAAAGAATTGCCCATAAGCTTAAGAGCATCTCCAGTGGTGCTCGGTAGGTGACCTTGCAAAAATATACCTCACTATCTAGCCAATCATATACAGGGAGCAGTCAATGAATAGTATATGACGGTATTCTAGACTCCTCAAGGGCCCTAGAAGATGAGCATTTTTCCAGGGTCGCCGGAGTCTTTCCAGTGAATTCACTGGAAACGACTGCTGCACCTCATCCAAGATTTCCAGTGCAGGGCCACATACTAAGGCACTGGTGGAGATGCTCCAAGATGTCACGACGAACTTAGACCTTGGGCATGATATAAATGGAACCATAGGCTTCATAGAAACAAAATTTCTTGATATTCTTCTCAATGTAAGAGGCGACAATGCCAAAGCAAGTCCACGACATTACGCTAGAAAATTATAGCCTTACTTCACGGCTGGTACAGGAAACGACGAAATGCAGTTGATAGGTTGAAAAGGAAAAAATACACACCAACTGCACGCAATTTGTGCTTGCCAAGCCAGCTGCGGACCGTATCCATATCCATAATCGCCTGGCTGCTTCTCCAACCGTCCGAATCTCAGCTGCAGGGAAACTGATAGATACTACTCCCCACCCAAAACCGAAGCTCACAAAAGAAAGAAATTTGAGGATGTGACAGCAAAGCGGATGTGATCATGAGAATTCTCCCTCACTGGACAACCTAGCGCGCGCGCTCTTTCTTTCTTTCTCTCTCTCTCTCTCTCTCTCTCTCTCTCTCGGAATCAAAAAATGATAACCACTGTCCATTGGCATTCTCAGAAGCTCGATTTATAGATCTACAAACAACAAAGAACAAATCCGAGAGAAAACTGAAACAAAAATAACGATCGACGCTGAGACGGATTCGGACACTTGTGAGTCGTGAGAATGCAGCGGAGGACTTGTGAAGATGATGACTAGCCATTGTGTCCCCTTTGGTACCTACTGGGCAGATAGGCCACTAGGCAGGTATGGGGAGAGCGACCAAACTAACGTGGGTCGAAGGGTTGGAAAACTGTGCCCGGGGTTTTGGTGGGTACGTTGTGCGTTTGTGGGTGCTGGGTCAAACTAGCCGCGCCAACCAACCAGCCAAGCCAGCCAGCGTTTTTTAATATTTTTTTCAAATTCCTCAAGTAGGTCCACTGGTCAGAACCCTAGCATTAATTAGCATTCAAGGGCGACTCTCCTGACTGGGCTGTAACATTTTTTACAAAAGTGCTGTTACAAGTGGCTACCTAGGAAGTACCTAGGTCTGGATGTGGCTAATTTTATTATTTTGTTTCGAAAAATGGCAAAAAAAATCCCTCCAAAATCATTTTCTTTCTTCTTTTTTTTCATTTTCTCAAATAAAAAAATTGGCCAAGTTGCGAAAATTAGCCCAAAAAACACTAGCTACGTTGAATTTTAAATACACAAATCAGTTTGTTCTTCCGTTTTTCCCTTTAGTTTTTTTATTAAAAAAAAGGCCAAACCTTTGGGGTTTTTTGAACTCATCTCATGAATCACCAAATGCCTGAAAAGCATTGGGTAGAAAATTATAGGGTACTTGGAGGTCAGGTTATAGAGTGTAAAACTTCTCAAGGCATTTCAGAAACCAAAATGCCTGAAAGAGTAAGCATTCCAATTTTTGAAAGGACCCACATCATTTTTTATTTTTTCATTTTTTTTCCAAAGTATAAAGGGAAAAAGAGAAAATCCAAAATGTTCTGTCAAAGACACCCTTGGAGCAGGGCATTCCTGAAATATGAGCCCCTTGGCTCCACCTCCACAAGGGATTATTACAAGAATGCCTCACTCCTGGGGAGTTACTCTACACATGATGCCCTGGGAGAAATTTGGGGCAAGAGTAAACCAGCATCCACCAGTACACCATCCAGTAAGGATGATTTCTGCCATATGATGCTGGAATATAAACCCTAATACTTTTCAGTTGCATTCATGTCCCATAGCTAACCATAGTGGTTACCTATTAACATACCATCCATGTATATTTACCTACCTCATTGAGATTTTGTGGTCCAAAAACCATATGGAAATTCTCCACAAGAAAATCAATAATTGGATGCCTAAAAAACATTTCCCCTACATATATTCAGTAACCCTCTTTTGCCTAACACCAGGACAAAATTTCCTTATTGTGAGGACATAAGGAATTCCATTGTACCTTTGGCCATTTCAACACAAGTCCGTCCAACCATTAATCAATTTTGAAACATTCATTTCAACAAATGGAATATTCCTCAATTTCCACTATTTTCTTTCCTTCACAATATCTTTTGATTTGGAAGAAATAATTTTTGGAACTTTCAACATTTCTGAAAAAACTGGCCAAGGTACTAGGGTAACTCTCGGGCTAATAAACACTGATTTTTTGCAGGAACCTTGGGAACATCAAGGCAAGCGAATTGTGAGGCCCTCAAAGATGTTCCCTACTATTGTCTGCTGCACAGCAAGTAGTCAAATCTATCAGATTAGCCTCCACTCCCAACATGTAGGTTACAAAGGAAACACATGAACAACTTATAGCACTTGTCCCCCCATGCATGAAATAATTGCTTGCACTGACATGTACAGTATTCCATGCCTCCCTTCTCCATTCTATTGTACTGTATGCTCCACATCAAAAGGATTTGAACAACTAGTCAATACAGAACTCTTGAACACCCTAAAGACGTTTCAGTCCCAACTATGCCCAGTACATGCTAACACCCCACTTCCACAAAACTCATTATCAATTGCAATGGTAATGTCAAAGCTCAAACCTCCTATTGCGACTGATGCTTACAATGCCAGGCTCAACCACAGAACATTATATGATTCATCGTCAAAAACAGTACACCTCCATTTGAGGATAAACCTTCAAGCTTGGGCACTGTCTGTTGTTTACCAGACAGAAGTATGAGCATTTCATATTCAGCAATCAAATTCAGATTGAATGCAGCAAAGATAGATTGCCATGGCTCAAGGATAGTAACGTTGAAGGACACATTCTGAAGCAGATGAAAATTGGGCATTCTACACAACTGGTAGGTATCTTGCTTACATGTTAGTCATCAACACTCTTAAGATTGATTCTGCAGAGAAATCTGCCACATTATTATGACATGAGAGGATGGTGTAGCCAGCTCACTTCCTGTGCACATTCCCAAGCAGGATGTACATACTGCCAATTTCAAAACATGAATACAGATATGTGGCAAGAACCCAGAAACAATACCTCTGCATGCAAGTCCATAATTATGCTACCTTTGCCTGCTACAGAGAATTTGATGAAACCTAGTGACTGCTCTCCCGCCCAAAGTCATTCACCACCTCAATCTGCAAAAGCAAATTATGGATTATTTTGGACAAAGTTAACACATCTACTGCATCTAGCCTGCATATTGAGAGAAGGATTTGTGGATTCTATCATGTGTCAGTAAACCAGACTTCATCTGAATAGCACAATCTATGATTCAATTCATCTCTAAAACAGATAGGGCAAGATGGATAGTTGCATACCACTGGAGGGACAGGTGGGTTGCGGGCATACTTTGATCCTCCAGGACACCAGGGAACTGCAAGCAACACCACCAGCTTCTTGAGAACATGCTCTTATTCAGCTAGCAGAATCTCTGTTCTTTAAGTGTCTATAAAATACCGTCTGCTGTTCTTAAACAAATCCAGCAACAGCTTCCCCAGAAGGATTTTGTCCCTATGCTTAAGAGGACCAGATTACCAACTGCAAATGCTGATAAATTAGGTGTAAACTCCAAAATACCAATGTGGTTGTGAAAAGAAACTCACCCAACACACTAGGAAATCAGAACACATGCCTAACCCCAAAAAAGAAAGCACAGAAATAATGTGTAGTCATATCACCTTGTGAGTGCCACTAAATATGATCCACAGGGAATATCTGTTCAAATGACTACAAAGGTGCAAGACTGTTGAGCAAAGACATTGCAAACATCATGGCATGGATCTCAAGGCATCATTCATAGCCAATCACTGGAGCACAGGTTAAACAAAAGAATGCACACAAAACACATTTTGTTTATTAAGCTCTAGCTCCCTACTCTCCAACATCAGAAAAGGTGATAAAACAATAAAAAGGTTTGTGAGTGAGTACCAATGTAGGGATCAGGGTGTTGAAACTTGGCAAGCCGAGCTTCACCTTCAAACAGCAACCGGTCTATGGTCTCCAAGTTTTGCTGTAACCAAGCAAATGATCAGGACAGAACTCTCTCTCTCTCTCTCTCTCTCCACTTAATGACGAAAACCATCTCATTCGCACTTGTTTGTTGACTTGCTACAAATGCTAGCAGAAGAACCAAAGAGAAGCCATAAAACCAGGACAAAACAGAACGTACCACGTCTCTGTTGGCTTCAAACTGCAGCCTGGTCTTTTCCGCCTGCAATTCGACATTGCCAACTACTAAGAACCCTAACCGAAATCCACGAGAAAGCAATCAACCAAATGGAAAAGCACTTCGGCAAAGATCATCTTCCTTGAACAGCGCTTCCTTGAGAGTTCACTGGTAGCATTCGGAATTCAGGAGCAGGAAATTATAGTGAAAAGGATGGAAGACTGTTCTTTTTACATACCTCGATGTAAAAGATGTCTCGGTGCACCGCCCAGTCCAGAACACATTTGAGGGATTTGCGGTACAAGATCCGGCATCTTTGCTGCTGCAAGAACCTTCTCTCCGCAATCGCTGCCGCGCTCATCGTTGCTGGTTCTCGTATGTGCCTTCTTCTTCCTCCTCCTCCTGCTGCTCAATGTGTGCAGCGATGAGCACGTCTAGGGTTTGGTCCTCTCGCAAGTGCGCTTGGACATGTCGCACAGAGCGAGGGAGAGAGAGACACACACAATAGGAACAGACGAGAACACCCGGAGCCGACCCGGGAGAACGTCGGGTCCAAATTCCAAATGTGTAGGATACAGCCCGGTATATTTGCATTAAGGTCTGGGTTGACAGATTATGCCATTTTTTTAATCACATTATATGACATAATCTTCCAGTGATGACACCTTACCCAACATATTGGGCAGGGGCTTGACCATTCCATAGTACAGAATCCCTTTTGGTATTTCATACCAGTTTTTTTTGGGAGGGGCTAAAAATAGCCAAAATGTTATGGTAAAAACATAGGTGCTAAAAAGTATTAAAGAACAAAAAGGGGTAAAATGGAAAATATTACCAAGATCTCGTGGCATTTTATGGAACAATAGCATTACACAATCATATTGGAAGGTTACGTCACCATATCATCCAAATTAATTTGTCACATTATCATAGTACCTTTATCATTTCAGCAACAAATTGCCAAATAATTATTTAAATTTGAAATCATAACTTTGGCACCTGGTTTTTCATTTGAAATTTTCAATAGGTAATGATTTAACAAAAT
>Ga0209208_10012143_pt1 | contig 10952 bp, 11 predicted proteins | sample S1TSphfallax_3_FD_187694 | JGI IMG/M metagenome (GOLD analysis project Ga0209208, IMG submission 187694) | Host-associated microbial communities from peat moss isolated from Minnesota, USA - S1T2_Fd - Sphagnum fallax MG (SPAdes) (version 2) | ecosystem: Host-associated > Plants > Peat moss >... | reverse complement strand
GAAAAAATAAGTTATAAAAATCTGAAGTTATTTACTTTAGTGAAAGGTTTTCGGATTTTTCAACCTCAAGGTGACATTCAAAATCTGGAAAGGTTTACAAATAAACCCTTCCCCTATACAAAACAACCTTTATTATTTTGTGCATTGACATTTACAGGACAAAAAATGAACACACATGCGTTTAATCCTCCTTGTTTCATTATGAAAATGAAACATCACAATTTTAACAATTAAACTAAAATATTTATAAATCATTCAACCAAAAACACATACCAAATTTACTTGTCGAACTTGCATGAAATTTTGGATAGAATAAATGTCTTAAAATAACCAATTTGAACTCAAGTTAAATAATTATAAAAATCATCCTCACCCAAAAATAGATATGAAATTCATTATTATAAGTAATAATATTGCATTATTGCACAATGAAAAAGAAACACACAACCCCCCACCCCCTTCCCCTCATCACAAGAAAAAACTTTATTAAATGTATTTCCGACCCTTTTCATTGGTTCCATGAAAATCTTTCTCCTAAAACAAATTTTCACCAATTCTGATTTAGGTTAATACCCATATTGAATTTGGGTACCAATTTAAATGAAAAGTCATGACATTTCCTTTGTGATTTTCAATATTTCTTTAAGGACGACATTTCATATTGTTTACATAATGTTTTTAATATGTTGAATTTATGAATTCTTGGAAAAAATAAATAAATGTGGACTATCATCAACTATAGTCAAGTAAAAGCTTGATTGAATGGTTCAATTTCGAGAGTGCAAAACTTACTTAAAATCCAACAATTATGATAATTAACAAATTATTTATTCAGTATGCATTACATTGTGTTTTTGGTCAAAATATTGTTAAATTAACTTATATATATCATTAAACATATGGTTGATAATTAAAATCCACATGAAAACTTCAAATTTTCAATGTGAAATAAGCTTTTAATGATGAAAATTCGACAATTATTATCAAATTGAAACTTAAGAATCAATAACCTTGTATTGAAAAAGTTTTGATGCATTTGGTTCTTAAATTTCACATTTAATGGTGGTTGACATTATTATATCATATTTTGAAAATTGACATGAAAATTCAATATTTATGATAAAAATAATATCAATATTTCAAAAGTTGATTACAAAACCACTCCTTTTTAAAAACTAGTCCATATTTCTCAATATGATTCTCATTATAATCTATTGCAACATGAATAAATTAAAAATTGACAAAGCTAATGTTCAATATCACTTTAAATCTTAAATTCATTTATTGTCTAGAGAAATTATGACTATGACAATCCAAATAGTTAATTTAGTTATGATTTCACTTAATCCATTAGCCATAACAACAAATGAAATTAAACTCATCATACACATATGAAGGAGAAAAAAGAGAACGTAAAAAACCCAAAAAACAATAATTTGTAAAGAACACAAGGAGAAAAAGAAAAGAAGGAGAAGACGGAGAAAAAAGAAAAAAAATGGATCGGTCATGTTGATAACAATTCACCAAAACTCAAAGCAAGGAGAAGAAGATGAAGAAGAGGAAAAAAAACCCAAAACAAATAGCCAAACATAGGTGAGGGGCCATGCTTGACCCCCATAAGCTACAAATGACAAAGGCAATGGGCAACTCCCTCAACTTTTACCTATAGATGATGTTGAAGACAAGGGGTTAAGCTTTGCCCTTGATTTGCCAATTTTGGGGGCCATTGTTTTGCGACAATGTACTTTTTCAATGCAAATTTGCATTCATGTTCTCAATTTCAGCCAAATTGAAGGTTCTAATCCTCAATTTGGCAAACTTCTACAAATAACTCTATCATGTCCCTTATTTTTGTGATCTCAAAATCAATTCCCTTTAATACGATTAAACCAAATCCCACCAACATTATGATGGCATCTCTACAGCATGGTCCAATGTAGCTTTTAGCATCATCAAAGCTTCAAAATGCATGTTCACCCCTCCACCTTGACCTTTCTCATTGCCATATATCCAAGAAACATGTTCTTGCTCTTGGGGAATGCATCCTATTCATTTTATCACACTTGCCTTTCAATCACTTTTCATCTTACCAGCACACAAATTCAAATGAGAAAGGACCCACTCTAATACCATGCATGGACATTAAGCTCCCCTTCATCGATGGCTTTAAGCTCACTCATTGTGAAGGAAAAAACACATGCACCATATACCTTGAATTAACCCTAAATCAACAATCAGCAATTTGCACCACCTTGGCTTCTGCCATGGGGACCTTGACCTCCCAAGGACATCAATTGGTCTTTACCCTACACATAATTAACCAAGAGCTCAAAGTCTGATTGCACTGAAATGAGAAACCCATGCATAGGAACAGAAATCCTACTTGCTTCCCATGCTCACATGGGGGGTTGCTATTTGACAATAGCAACCCTCAGCTTCCATGAAACATTTAACAATAACAATGACCTCCAACATCAACATAACAAGTGAGGCCACCAACCTTCCAAGACAGTTTGCAGCATGAAACAAGACGTCTTCCTCATCAGGTTTCTTTGAATTCCACCCCCAATATGTAAAAATAAAAATTTACACCTCTGAATTTTCATCCTCATCAGGTTTCTTTGAATTCCACCCCCAATGTGTAAAAATAAAAATTTACACCTCTGAATTTTCAGTGTGCCTAACAAAAAAAAATTTGGCCTAAATGGAGCTACATCTTTCCTCCACACATCCCTCTACCTCAAGGAAAAATTCTAATATTATCCAGAGATGTTCCTTGCTGATAGCATGCTTGTAATATTCTGCAAGGGAAATCTTTTGGCCCCACAAAAAGGGTGTGAAGACAAGATACGTGTTGGTGAAGTTGAGAGAAAGAATACTGTAATTATACGGGTGGCACTGAGTAATTGGAAAATTAAAATCATGTTAGGTGTTGCACCCAACTCCAATCTGGAAGTGCTTTTCTACTCATTGTAAGTAAATGAAATTTGGTAAGGTAATGTACCCGAAATCATAGACTATGTACTCTTAAACACTACTACCCCTTCATCAAACAATGATATTTTCCTAAACCTTATTACAAAAAATCACCCTTATTTGCAAGAAATCTGCAGAGCCCCCTTGTCTGCAGATGTTGCAAGTCATGTGACTAAGAATTGCACACAATTCCCCCTTCTGCCATTAGCCATGGCTGCCCTTTTTGTTGATCAATGTTCAATTAAGCCACACCTCACTGACCGAAGAGTTTAAACCTTGCTCCATCAATTTCCATCAAAGCCTTTTCGCTTTGCTTGCCTTCTTGCACATTCTAGCGATATGCATATTGCGTCTAGGCATACATACAACTATTTGTTGCCTCCCAACTGCTGACCTATTGGTGTTAATTTTCCAAATACTTTGCCTCCCCATCAGATGATGGGATCCTTACTGGCAGTGGGCAAAGAGACTGAAGTTTTAACCAATGGGACCAGATGGAAAAGCAGGTTGATGCAACTGATTATGGCAGATGGGGAGGGGTTTAGGGTCTATCAAGGATATTACATTGTCTAATAAACTCATTAGAGTAGTTTACGTACTTGGACCAGAAGGGTCGGAGGTGTGGAAATGCAACATCAAGCCATGGCTTTGCCTGCCCATTGTAGTGGATGACAGCAGCCTCCTTTGTGGATTCCAAGCTTGATTTCACATTATAACCAAGGCCCAACATGTGCCAATGGGGAGGGATTGGATGCACATTCCCATCAAATGCTATTAACGCAGGTGGCAACGTCCCCAGTCGCCACAGCGTCAAATTCAGCTGCAAATTCTGCAACCCAACAAATCATATAATTTACCCACAAGACCCAGGAAACAAGAAATCAAGAAAGAGAAATGAACAGCAGTCATGTGATCTTCAACAGCAACACGCATGGTAGTGATCAGCTACCAAGATCAGCAATAATGGGAGAAGAAAGAGGAAGAAAAGAGAGAAGCAACATAGAAAACCCTAAAAGCATGATCTTTTGAGAACAAAGTGGGCTTTGACAAGCTCCCCACTTGGGATTAAGGAGGTTTGTGAAGTAATAATTTTGAAGATCATGAAGGCAGAAACACCAAACAAAACTTTTGGCTGAGAATGGTCTGTAAAAATGTGAATTTTGAATCTTGGGTTATTAAAATCTCCAAGAATTGCAAGAGAAGCAATTTGTGGCAATTAAGAGTAAGATTAAGATACAAAGTTTTGTTTAGAAAAAGAGAATACAAAAAAACCATCAATGCTGCATCCAATGTTCAACAGCAAATTCAAAACTGAAAGGCTCAAGATCTCGCATCGGTGTACTATGTGGATGCATGCCTAAAGAAACTTCATTCCAGCATGTCCATTTTCCCACACATCTGCAGAGTAGAATCACCCTAGAATTACTCTCCTCTCAAGGCACCCATAGTGCCTTGAAGTGTCAGAGTCAGTAAAACAGAGCAATCCCTTCCATTAACAGTTTTATCTGCTTTGTAGAGGTGGTTTTTCTAGTCTGGGATCAGGTGCTGGTGAGGCCTCAAGCACTCATGTAGCATACTTACACAACAGGGTTGGTGATCCTACCTGTACAGAGAACCTACAACTCGAAATGTAAACAAAAGCTTGCATCTACACCTACAGCTGCCAATTCCCAGCGTCCCTCGATGAGGGTTCAGAACTAATGATGTGCTTGGCTGACCCTGGGCTAACCAGAAGGTCAACATAGCAGCTTCAATACAGAAGAGAGCCTGGATTGCCAGTTTGTGTCAATAATGACAGCATAGAACCATATTTGAGAGTGTCAGTGACAAAATCTGTGGACTTACAGAGCTTAAAGTCGTACAAAAAAATACCTGTTTCTGCCAGTAGTGATAAACACCAGTAATGTCTGCTTGGCGCCATGCATGTAAGTCAAACACATTCATGCCATAAGCCCAGGCACACTTATCAGGATCAAAAGTCTTGGCAATAATTGGGTGCGAAAAATTGAAGTAATTTTTGAATGTCTTTGACATCACCCACGCATCATCACCATGGCAAGTCTCCACTGCCCCATTCACTTTGCCATGGAGATCCATATCCCACAATGGACTTAGGTCCTTTTGCACTACTACATCATCATCAAGAAACACCACCTTCTCCAATTCGGGGAAAAGCTGCCACATGATGCCAATGCAGCAAAGATCTGTCAGCCAGAAACAAAGACTTATATAGTTCACACTCAAAATGCACATGCCTCATTTGATGAAATCAAATCCAGCTACTTGAAGAAGGCAAACAGCTCTCTGAAAGTGGGGAAGTTCAGAGAAGGAGTATGTACAGAGATGTGCTTAAGAACCTTTGACAACCTCCTCACCAGAGCTTGCAAAATGGTCTTTAGAAACAGTAGGAATTCTGATGTATCTACTGCAGAATTGCAGAGCCAGACTCACAAATCAATCTCACATCTCACTAGAGCCTCCAGATACCCAGAAGTAAATCACTTGCTGTGCATCATTAGCACAGAGGACCATAAAGGACACTTGCAGTAGAGTTGATAGACAAACCTCTGGTAAGTAGATGCGGAGGTGGTTCAAGATGGAGATGTATTTCGGTGATCGTGCCTGCAGATAGGCAGCCAAGATAGTGGGCGAGTACTGACTGATATTGGTGCCTGCTGTATGATCACCATGGTAATACCTCTTCATGTCCTGCGAAGTCTCCATAGCCTGCAGGACAGGGACATTGTCCCGAGTCAACCAATCAAATTGGTGGACACCTTTCACCTCCACAATAGCTGGAGACAAAGGGTTTAACGAGAACCATGCATGCATTGCAGCATATGTCTTCTTGTCTGTGATAACATGGAAAATTATCTTCTCTGGGTCTGCTGCATTGTGGACAGTGGAGGCCACTACCACAGAGGCAGCCAGAACATTATCTGTAGCAAGGACTAGGTGGTGTAGTGCCAGGTCAGTGAGGCGAGGAGCAAGGTCCGGTGAGGGCAAATCCTGGCGGGCACGAGCATTACTTGAGTACTCAACTGTGAGCTTCAGGGCTAAGCAATGGAGACCCTTTGGCACCCCACTGCTGGCATAGTGCCGGTACAGAGCTTCCTGTAGCTTTGCTGCACGCACTCGCTCCTCATTTGCCTCCACCTGCCACAGCTTCCACAAAGTTACAAAACTCTAATACAGATGTGTGCACAAACAATGTAACCTTTTTCTTCACCCATGGATTCAGCAGCAACGGCATGTGTCATGCACTCATGCAAAGGCTTTCTATAACCTATGAATCACAAAAGCACCACACAGTTGGCACAAGGGTGGGTGGAAGGGAGGAGGCAACAATTGCACACACCATGCCCTTCAATTGCATCAATAGGGTTGGCATGTCATACTGCTTCATCCGTGCCTCCTCCACCAAAGCCTCAATAGATTCAGGTAGCTCAGCTGCACTCTGAATCGTGGATCCCAGTAACACTGAATATCGATCAGGCACCTTCTGCACCATTTTTCCAGTTCCAAAATTTCAGGTCATTTCCATTTATTTTTGTTTATGCCGAAAGATCTGGGATGCTGTCAAAATGTAAAACCCTTGGAAATTATGGAACCTGAGATAGCATCATAAATTTCCAAGGTTTTCAGTTTCCACTTACAGGTGGTGCTGTATGTCTTTTCCATATTAATCTCGGTCCAATTTTCCGTCCAAAACAACCTGGAGAAACAGACTTTGCAAATTCTGAATCAGAATTCTTTCTCAACAAACAAAAGCCCTCTCTTTCGATCCGGATCAGGTAGACTCGTTGTTTATCAGGCCGATTCCATGACACTTAGGGAGCCAAAAAAAAAACTCCAAAAAAATCAGTGATTCCATCACACTCAGTCAGAGATCCTCAAAAAAGCTCAAAAAGAATCAGGCCCTTCAGAAATTCAGAAAGCATAAGAATTTCCCAGGAAACTCCACATCCTCAGAAAGGCCCGAGAATCGCAAATGACAGTAGTTCTATGCCCATGCTAAAAAGCAATTCTGGTGTCCAAAATGTCCATTGCTATCTGTGGTCCAAGTCTTGAGGATTTCTGATTCCACCAGACGACAATTGAGTAAGGATTGTGGGGGCAGAGCGCATACCAATAGATGAGCATTTGTTGGCACCCTCAAGAGTGACAAGAGCACTAGTGATGAAGACAAAGGGGAGGAGGAAAACAAGCAGAAGCATAGTCCAGAACAGGCATCGATAGCTCAGATATCTCGCTGCACCTTTGATCTTCATAGGATCCAGGAATCCTGTTGTTGTTGATACAGTGATCCGTCTCATGCTCGGTGAGATGTGGACCTGCATTGTGAGCTAGCCACCCCACTGCAGCAGCTGCTCCCACATCCAATCCTAAACTAGGGTTCTCTCATCCAAGCTTCCCAGCTATGGCTGCTGCTACCGTTGTTTCTCCCTCTACCATTTTTTTTCGCTTTCACTTCGATCCTGATCCGTGCACCGGCATCATGATCCAACCCCCTCGAATCTCTTTGACCTACTCAGAATTGCAATCTAAAACTCTCCCCCTGTCCTTCCCCTTGTGGTCACCTCCTTTTTCCGTCTCTTCCCTTTCAAATCTAGTGTCCGCCATAATCCGCTCCTTGCCGCCCGCCTTCCCCCCGGCGACCTCCCTTCCCACTGCTGCTGCAGCATTCTCTACTCCCCTACTTGCCTTCTCGACATGGGAGCTTACCTTCTCCAACAGCCAGACGAGCACACCCAAAACAACAACAAAAATCTACACGGAAAACAGGAAGCCCTCCGCCCCTCACACCTCCAAGAAAAAAAAAAAATCTGAAAAACTCACAGAATCATCAAGACCAAGGAGAAGGGAAGACAAAGCAACCAAAACCAAAGAAACCCAAAACGAAACACACACACACACCCAAACACGGGCTACCTATCAGGAGAAAGGAGGGAGAGAAACAAGTTCAGGAAGAGCAAGACGAGCTCCGAGAGAAAGCAGAAAGCAAGGGTTTGAATCTGGTTCCACATCCAACAAACCCAACAAGGGCTTCCCTCCTACTCCGAGTCCCTGACCCAAAATCATGATCTCTGACGTCGGACATCATGCTACTACCGGCGTCCCGCAAGTACACACACAAGTAAGTAATGTAAGGAAGCAAGAAAAAGCCGTTCAATGGCGGCTGTCTCTCAGGCCAGCTACGGCCACGCAACCCCGAGCTGGGGGACTACATCGCTGAAGAGAAAAAGGAGAAAGGAGAAAGGATTTACACGGCAGCCAGAGCGAGCACGAGGGAGCGAGCGAGCGGGGCGGGCAAGCGCAAAGGCCAAAGACGAGGAAAGGAATCATCAGCGCAGGATGCCTTCCTGACAGACCGTGGAATGCTGCGAACTTGTGTTAGCGCCGACCGCGCGGGTGGGCGAAAGAATGGCGCGGTTACCGCGGGGAGGGGGGGGGAGGGCTATAGCCTATAGCCTATAGCCGACTGGTTTTTCTTTTCTTTACTTTACTTTTCTTTACTTTTATTTTATTTTATTTTCTTTTCTTTTTTGGGCTCTTCCGATTTCGCCAGTGCGCCCTTGCGCAGAAACTACCTACCTCGTACCTACCTACCTACCTACTGCTCCTTTTTCACGGATTCCGGTAAAAAGGTAAATTGTCAAAAAGTCAATACGTAAACAAATCTCTGTTTTCCTCATTATTTTTACTTTGGCACTTTATTAGTACCCAGCCCCGGAGAATTATTACCCCCCCCCCCCCCCCACCCCCCCCCCGCCTTTTAAGGATTCCGAGAAATTTCCTACTCTTTGGAATGCACCTTGTAAGTTATACCAAACCCTAAAGTCAGTTTCCACATTGACAAATTAAAAAATAAAATAAAAAAAATTATTATATATATATAATATTTAAAAATTAATTCATTTTAATTTTTTTTGAAATTATTGAATTTTCCATGATCTTTTATTATATTGTCACATGAGTTTAGTGAAATTATTTAGAGTGTAACCTATTATAATTAGGATGATTTTCAATGTGACAACTTCGTATTTTTCACAAATATTTATTTCATTATTTTGAGGATTCATTTAATGATGAAACTAACCTTGTGTTAAGGTATGCATCAATACTAGCATGGCTTGTGCCTTTGTGGCTCAAGAGGAACTTGTTATCTATCTTAAACGATTATTCTCACCTAGTGTTTTGTTTTAAAATGTTAATTTTGTTAGCATTAAGTTTATCATAATCTAGTTGTTAATAATAATAACTTAACCTTAAATTAAGGTTAATTTAAAATGTTGGCATTCAGACCTAATAATAAAAGTTCTTTGGAATGTCAATTTATCTTTGCTATTGCTAAAGGTTGACATTGTTGATTCACATGATAAATATATTTATATGTGTTTTTAAAAAAAAGTTGTTGTAAGATTCATCATTGGTTTTGTTGGTTTGTAAACTTTGTCCAAATCATTCAAAAGGTCTTGGACGTTAAGGAGATTCATAAATTAGTTTGTTGTCAAGGAGTTTTTTCAATCATATTGTATAATCCTTATTCAAATTGACATGGCAAATGTAATGTTGCTTGATCTTGAAGACTCATCAACTAGTATTTTTTTTATTATGGCCAATTTTAGCCATGTAATCATAAGTTTTCTTGAAGTCGCCACTCAATGTTTCCCATGTATCCTTGCACACATGCCCATTCCTTACATGTAGTGAACACCTTGCTTTCATTACAAAAATAATAACTTTTCCTAATTGCAATTTGGAATTGGTCCTCAAAATCCACTTGATCTAACGTAAAGAAGTGATCTTTCTTTGCTTGATCTAATGTGACAATCTTCCCATATTCCCAATTGGGCTAGTGAGGCTTCTTGGAGTGAATTTTCACAAACTCTTATGTCGATGAATTTTTTGAATTTTGATTTCTCTTTGCCCTTGTTGATCTTCTTTTTGTTGGATGGACCTCCCTTTGAAGTTGGATGTGGTCTTGAACAAAATGAATTTCAATGATTTTGTTTGTTTATTTTCCCTCAATTTTGAATGGATTTTTGTGCATTCTATGCTTTTGTAGGTTTCAAGAATAAAAGAAGTTGTAGATTATACAAAAAGGGTAGGGCTTGGAGATTTATGGTTTTGTGCTATAAATCATTTTTGAACATTGTTGATGTAAGATGATGTGTTGCCAAAACATTTCATGGATCAAACGTTTTTGTGTTATAAACGTTTATTATTATTATTATTATTATTAGGTACCCTTGTTTCTATTGTTACAAACATTGTTTCTTCTACTATCATGAACATTAATCTACTATCATTTTGTGAGGTTTGTTATAGGGTTCTTGTCCAAAACACACCTCCTTTGTGCATATATTGCATAGATGTAAAGAAGTTATATTGTTTGCCTCTTGCATAGAATTTTTTTGCAACGAACACATGAATAAAAAAATAGGACTTGAATTTATGATTTGACTTATGCATCCATTTTTAGCAATTTTACATAACGTTGCATTTTTTTCTCAAAATCTACGTTTTGTTGAAGATTTGATGTTAGCCTATCTTTGAGTTAACAATGTATTAACATTACATGCCAATAAGGTTGCCACATCATCTTGTGTGTCAAGAACATTGCATATGTGAATGTTCAAAAAAATCTTATTTTGTAATACAAATTTAACGATGACATACCACTAGGTGTGAATGACCTTTTATTTAACCTTCCAAAAACATTTTTTCCAATTTAGCTGAGTTTTTTTAGATAAATATTACTCAAAATTCAATATATGTTTAATGTGAGGACAATTGGGTGGTACCATTAGGAACGTCACATCCTCATTTTTTCAAGACCCATCAAGCTTTGGGAAAATATAAGAAACACATAAAGAAATTTTTTTGGTTAAATACATTAATTAGGTTGTATAAATTTTGAAACTTTAACAATGTCAAAAATATTAAGAATTTTTTATGTTCCTATTCATTAC
>Ga0209208_10012141_pt1 | contig 10954 bp, 7 predicted proteins | sample S1TSphfallax_3_FD_187694 | JGI IMG/M metagenome (GOLD analysis project Ga0209208, IMG submission 187694) | Host-associated microbial communities from peat moss isolated from Minnesota, USA - S1T2_Fd - Sphagnum fallax MG (SPAdes) (version 2) | ecosystem: Host-associated > Plants > Peat moss >... | reverse complement strand
AAATTCTGATCAAAGAACTCACCTTTCCCTGAGTTCCTTCAACAATTAAGATCCAAAACCTCCCAGCCAAACAATGTAAAGAATGGGGTAAAGCTTCTAAACCACAGATTTCTGAAGCACCCAAGGAAAGAGGGAGTGAGTGAGCTCACAAAGCTCACTTCTGATCCTCTAGGACACAAAACTTGAAACAAACCTTTGAAATTTTCCATAAGACTTTTGTGAGAACTCCATCAGAATCAAACAGGAAAATTTCGGTGAAATATTTCTGCCATAAATTCTTTTGTCTTTGTCCTTTTTTCTGTGGACAACCACTGTCCATGTAACTGAGGATGATAGACTAAAAGGACTCTTCGTGCCACATGGCTGTATTCATTTCCTTTGGCCAAATTAACATTCACCTGGCGTACAAAGAAGATTTTTGAATCACGGGCCATGCTTTTAGGGCCAAATTGGACAGCGACACTTGACAACGATTTCAAGTATTTTCAACCATTACTGCAAATTTGAAATTTGAACAAAGTTGAATCCATTACATGGACTGGCACAAAAGACAACTAAAGCAGCGTCTCATTTTGTGGTGAATCAAATAATGGGGCTAGGGTAGATCGGCCGGTGATCGAACAATTAAGCCCTTAGGGCAGGCCATATCCAAGGGAAAGGCTCCATTGTTTCTGGTGTCCAAACAAAACTTGAACCACTCCTTTGGGCGAATTTGACACTAACAATGTCGAAAACGAATAAGAAATGAGAAAGTATCAACCCCCCAAGTAAAGGGGGTCAAGAATTTTTAAAAACAAACCACCAAACAATACAAAGGCCAGTTCTTGAACACCCAAAAAAATTCTTATATTTTTCTCTATGTTTATTAGAATTTAAAGATAATTTATAAAACTCCTAGAGCACTTTAAATCATTTTAAATGAATAAGAAATAAAAAAGCTATGCATGTTTTGCAATTTAAAAAAACATATTCTCTTTAGTCGTCTTTTTTGGTTAGTCCTTTGGCTTTGCATTTCAAAGATGATTTGTAAAACTTGAGAAGGCGCTCCTATAACATTTTAAATCACTCAAAATGGAGAAAATTTGAGAAAGATCTACCAAAGTGGTTGATCATAGGGAGGCAATTGGCGATGGGCTGGTCTACCCTATGATTTGGAAATTTTGGAAAAAAAACAAAACAATCGCCAAAAGTTAAGGCTTCTGAATGTGATGCCATCTCTATCAAATTCCATCGCCATTGTGTACCTACAATCCTAATCTTTTCACCACCTAGCTCCCTTTTGATGTATTCCTTCGCCATCGTTACACACCTTTGTTGAAACATACCACCATTGTTACACTACTACTACAACTAAAATCACCATCATGATTCTTCTAAGTTTTTTAGAGTTGCAACTTACTTTAAACTTGTTGTAGTTAGTATTTATTATTGTACATAAGAGAATTTTGATTTTTTTAATGCATACTTTGAAATCCAATGTATTCATGTTTGGAGGTTAATGAGTTATGTTTAAAGGTTGTGAGAAAAAGGATGTGGGTTGTAACAAGTTCTTCAATGGATGTGGATCACTCAATGTTCACTATAATAAGTTCAAATTGACCAAACTCAAAGTTTTAGAGTCTAAACTTCAAGGTTTTTTTGTTTTTTTTTTTCTTGTGTGCTTATTTGTTCATCTTTTTTTCCATTTCATGTTTCCAAGATTGACCATGCCTCCTCTTGTGATTATGAAAAACTTCAAGTTCAAACCCATTTTCCTTCTTGCTACAAATGTTGAAATTATTGATGTAAAAATGTTTGATCGATAACCTCTCACTATAGCATTTACTTTAAAACCTTTTGTTGTAGCATCTATTTTAGAACCTTTCATTGCAACATCTACTTCAAACCTCTCCTTGTAGCATTGCTTTAGAACTTCTTTCAAAACCTATAAGTCAAGTTTGTCATACTTCAACAACAAAGAAAAAAACCCAAGATTATGAAGGTATAAAGCAATTCCAAGATAGATGGGTGGCACGTCTTCCTTCGGCAAGGTTGATAGTGAATGATATAAGTAATGTGCATCAAATTCAATGTGCAATTTGCTCAAAAGTAGAAGGGAAGGAAAAGCTATTGGTTCTTAAACTTGACAATTTGCTCACACATGCAACTAGGCACAAAGCCGAAGTTCCTAGTTGCGGTGTGGAAGTTGGTTCATTTATTTCTATCCTAAAAGCTAGCACGCTCAAAATGAAAAATCTACATTGTTGTAACTCATTGTTTAATTCTAAATCTTATTGTTGCAAAAGTTCCCCAAAACAAAAACAAATTTGTGTGGTTTGTTGCAATGTTTAAATTGTTGTTTAAAGGCTAAGCAATGACAAATTTTGAGGGATTGAAGGATTTAAACAACTATCATACATATGTTTTCTTTTGTGCCCTCACTTCCATCCACACTCCTCATTAAACACCTAAACTACTTACAAATTGCAAATCACACATTAGTGAGTTTTGGCATTCAAATTCATTTCATAACCTAGGGCTAACCCCGGCCTCTAGACCAATGGGACTCAACTCGTTGTGAACTTCCCAAGTGGTACAAAGCCTTGTCACTCGAGATTACCATCTTTTGGTTTGGTAGCACTCATGAATTACATAAGTGTCAACAAGTGAAAGTTTAAGGAACGGGGCCCAAGGAGATGTCATGGGGTTCACTATGTTTAAGGTCAAACACACACCTAACAAACATTGGACTGATTATTCAGGTTGGGGTATTGTTAAATCAATGAATGATTTGTTGTTGCAATCCACTTGCAATATTATCATTGTTGTTAATTTCCTATTTGTGAATGCAAATAAAGTGACAACCATAGGTAATGCATATTGGATATTTCTTCACATTTATGTTGTTCAAGCTTGGAAGTGAATCCCTCTTATGGTTTGTGTGAAAAAGGTTGAAGTGTAAGGAACATCTAATATTGTGTTTTAGTTCATGCTCAAAGCTTTAGAAACTCTTGCTAGTGTGAATGTTGAAGTATTAGGAGGTAAACTCATTTCCATTAGAGTAGATGGTACAAGTGTTTCCACAATTCAAGAATTGGTACGACTATTTAGATGAAAGAAATAATGGTTCCATTTTTTATGGGAGTGCATTGTTTTGCTCATCAAATAATTAAACTTTGTTGTGTTAGTGCTTTCAAAACACATTTTGGTAGCTTGATTGGAGGCTTTGCTTTCGGCTATGTATGTGTTTTTCTCATTCACCTAAAAAGTACGTTGAGTTTTACAAACTATGTAAAATTTTCATGGAAAAAAAATCAAGTTGTTTCAAAATGTGAAGACCAAATGGATTAATATGTTATCTCTTTTGTAGCAAGTTATGGAACAATACCGACCTTCAATTATAAAGATTTATGCCAAATCCTAAAAATTGAAAACTTGAGCCTTTTTTGTGACTTGGAATTAATTATGAGGTTACATGCCATTGTCCCACTTGTGGATTTTGTGCATGCCCTAATCAAATTGGCCCAGTCTTGTGATGTTTTCGTGTGTAACTTCATTGATGCGATGAAGGTGTGCCAACTTGCATTTTATTGGTTATACTATGATCCATACATTAAGTTTGATGACCCAATTTTGTATGAGTTGAATGCTCTTGAGTCACTCATGACTAGCAAAAAATATGCCAATGAGTTGGTGCACAAATTTAAATGGTGAGGAACCTAACTATCTTGTTATCAAATTAGTTGGTTCTAAATTTGTTATCAACTAATGTTTTTTTATAATAGGTTATTTGAAACTTATGTTGAGGCCAAACTTCCCTTTGGTGATGGCTCACGTGAAATCAAGTTATGGTGCCTATTATAGCCCTCACATGGTTGGATAAGTTGGGGTGTGGATGAAAGCTTTCCTTGATGGTTATCTTTTGGATTCACAATGTTTTTTCTTTAAAGTGTTTGCAAACATTGAATCAATTTGGAAAAAGGTTTCTAATGTCAACCCTATGACTCGATTGTGGGTCAATATTAGTTCTTCTACTATCTTCAAGCTAAAACTATTAGAATTTATTAAACTAGATGAAATAGCTTGTGTTCAAGTCTTAGGGCCTATGGAAGATGAATATTGCTTTCAATACTATGGTGTTCTTAAAAAACAAGTTATGAAACTACTTGATTTGCCATTTTAGATTTATGCACTTGATTCTATGCACAAAGGTTTTACACACTTGGGAACTTCCCGTTTGAAAAGGCCATGAACTTATCAAGGAGCATGAAAGCCTAATATTGTGTTCATCTTTCAAAACATATGTTCTTTTACAAGCAATAGAGCTTAGGTTTTATTTCCTTATTCCTTATTTGTTGGGGTATCTTGCATTATCCATAGTGTAGAATGCACATTTATAATGAATATATCTTTTCTCTTCTTTTAAAACTCATGAGTTTTTTTTGAATATCATGTCTTTTTAAATCCTTGTATTCCTTGAATCATTGCATGTTTGTTGGTTGATAAGGAATGCAACATGTTACATGGAACAAGGAACATGGCTTGGGGTTTGTGTTTGGACTTTGTATCTAGTTGTATTTCTATTTTGTTGTTTGTATTGTGGTTGGGGGATGCATTGGGTTGTGGGTGCAAGAACATTGCTTTGTACCAAGCAAAGTGTTTTTTGATACTATGGTTCAATTCCCCAAGCAATGGCTTGTTCAATTATGCAATGTGCATAAAATTTAGATTATTTCAAACTTGTGAAGTTTAAAAGTTTATAATTTGAACATTCAACATTATAATTTGCCATTGCATTGTGCAACATGCACTCAAATGCAATGTGTAGCCCTTTTAGGCCATTAACTACCAAAATGTAAACTTTTCAAATGTTTTGAGTCGCCACATTAATTATAAAAGAATACTATAAAATTGCTAATTTTTCAAATTTTGAAAAAAAATGGTAGCTAAGTAATCAACCACAAAAAAATAGTAGCCAATTCTTTTCTTAGAAAAATGGCTCAAATAGCCATATTACACTTTTTTTTCATGATTTTAACCACTTTAGTGACTTTGAAAATTTGAAAAAATAAATGTTGGTGTAAGGCACTTAAATATTCAATTATTTACTTCCAATAATATTCACACCCTTCATGTAATTTTGGATATATTTTATTTAATTTTCATTAGATTTTCAATTCATCAATTCAATTTTGTTTAAGTGTTGTCCATATTGGTGTGATATTGGTCCAAATATCATAGTACCTAAAGGATTTTGGCATAAATTTAAAATTAAAAATTTTGCCGAATTTTGAAATTTTATTTGATATTTGTTTTGAAATGTTTATAGAATTAAATATCTAACAATTTTCAACTATCAAGTTTGGATTGACCTTAAATTTAGGATTGAACTGTGAAAACTTTCAATGTCAAGAATAATACTAAGATAATTTGGACACATTGAACAATTTCACAAACTAAGGATGTTTTTATTATTATTTATAACAATTACTTACTGAAAATTTCAAAATTTAAAAACAAAGTGTCAAAGTTAAGATTTTAAATTTAACTAATTATTCAATAATTTCTTGCTGAATCTAATAAGGGAGTACAATATTTGATTTAAAAAATGTAAATATAATACATTTATTATGATACATATATAATAAAATAATCTAAATTAATTATGAAATTTCAAACTAAATTTGACTCAATTTCATATACATTTGATTGAAATTCGTATGTCACCTATTTAAAATTAGTCAAGATTGGATAGTTATAACCCCAATTGAAACCAATTTGGTTTAATCAAAATCCATTTTTTTTAAATTAAGAAAAAAAGAATCCAAATCTAACCATGATTGACCTTGGATTAAGAATTGATACCAATTTTGTTTCATTAAAATCATCTAAAATATTAGATGTACATTTGGACCAAGAATTGAGCTAGATGAACGTCTAAAAAAGACATGGGCTCCAAAAATAAAATAAAAAACATAAAAAAAATTAACCAATTAATGTGGATGAAATTGAGTCAATTTTCATTTAAGATTCCAAAACCAATATTTCATTTTGAACAACTATTGTATTCGCATATTTCATGTAATTTCATCCATAGCCTTCTTAACATATACATTTTAAAAGAACAACATGCACAAAGCAGTCTCAAGGTTTTCAAAACCTTGTGTGATACATAATGATAATATGTTGGAAAACATCTGATTTATGATTAACCTACAATTGATTTAATCAGAATATTAAATCTTTGAATAACATAAAATTTGAAATTAAGAGTTAGATTTTGAACATGTTTCAACTAAAAATGAGTAAAACTTTTAATTGAAAAAATAAATTGTTGTGATCAAATTTTATGGTTTCTAAAGTCTTGCCCATTTTAATGCATTCCCAATTTGCAAACACTAATATATTGCCTGGAAGCTAGATCAAAAATAAATAAATTATTTGTTTTGTTAGCTTTTTTGCTTTCCTTTTTCCTTCTTGTAAATTTTTGGGGAAACAAATCATTTATCTTCCCATGCATTCCATTCAATTCATGACACACATTCAAATAAAGTTGTAACCCCTACAACATATTCATGGGATGTAAAAATCACACATCATTTAATAAATTCATAATATTTTCAAGTTTGCTTATATAATTTTGATTAATGGAATAAAAATGTAGCTTCGACACATGTTTGGAAGATAAATAATGAATTTTGAAATTTTCATGTCTAGAATAAAACATTCTTGAATATTCCAAAAGACTATGTATTTTATTTCAAAAAATTTGTTCTTTGAGAAAAATAAAATTGAAAAATAAATTTTTTAAAAAATAATATAATTAGTGTCAAAGATGCCAATGTACTACAATAATGAATAAATGTAAATATAAAAATGACATCCATGTACAGTAAATCATGCAATAAACTAAATGGATTGTTCATTTTTAGTAAGTCATACTCACATAAGGTACAAGGATCACCAAATGAGCTTAAAAAGACATACAAACCATTTTATTTTATGAAACCATTCTTGTTTTATGGCAACATTTTCATTTGTAATCCTATTTTGCAATGCAATAATATTTATAAAGGTTTCCATAAATTGTAAGGATATTTTAGATTCATATAATATAAATTCATCACTAATTCTTATATTGAAATTTTATAAGGATTATCATCAAGTGATGACATTTCTATTGAAGACAATGTTAATCATTTGCCCATATAAGTAATGATGTTTGAAATTGACTTTTTAATTAACAAATTCCCAAACAATATCCAATGAAAATGTCTCAAATTTAATTGATCATGAATACATAGATGGATAATTTTATTCAATAAAAGATTAATGCAAAGTTCTTTTTATATATTTACGAATGCAAAATTTGGATTGCCAAACATGCCATATCTCAATTTATTATTAGTAATCATTCATTTTGTCATAAGAGATGCACAAATTCATTTTAGTTTATTTATTCATATTATGTATGCAATATTGTAAATATGATCAAATGACATCTTGCATGTATAATGTTTTGTAAACATTCATAAATCCTTATTCACTTTTTTAAAGATTGATTTTATGAAACAATAAAATGTCAAATGTGGATTTCAAAAATAATATCATACACAAATGCATCTTTTCAACCATTATTTGATCAATTCCATTATGCATTATTGTATCTTAAAATTATTTTAGCTTTTGTTTCATCGTTTTGAAGTAATTTGACAAATATGTAAGTTTGAATGTTTAGGCTTTTGTTTTTTATTTTTTTAAATGAATAATTATGTCACTTTAAACATGTTCATAAAAGTATATATGGGTTGATATCATATGGCTTGTGTTATATAATAATGATGTGATGCACAAAACTTTGATCAAATGATCAAAACGCATACCAAAACATTATTTTAACCAACAAAAAAACACAAGAAAAACATTGAAAAAAATAGTACATTTTTTCTTTTTTGGTCCAATAATTTTTCAATTGTTTCTTTTCATATAGTACACACATAATGGGGTGAACAACATTTGTTGTGTAACAACTTAAATGAATGTAAACACAATGAAGGGAAAAAAAGGTGCAAGCTTAAACATTAAAAACTCATGACAAAAAATGTTCAATGAAAAATTATAATCTACATAAAAACAACACAATGTTAAACAATTCCAACATTTTAAATTTTATGATTAACCTTCATTCTTGTTTTGTGTTCGAAACACATTTTCATTAAATCAAGGTATAGTGACACTAACACATACCACAACAAATGTAACAAATGCTTAATTTTTTCATGTTTAGCAACAATAATTTAATTTGGTCTTGAAAATATATGATTTTTTTAATATAGTAAAGTTCATAATATATCATTGGAACATGTGAATTAATTTGAAAAAAAAATTGATGAGTAAAAAGCTTTCAAAAACACTCATTAAGCATTGTGACACATGTTTTTTAACACTAAAAGGATTTATAAATAAATGTCAATTTTTTTGAAAATTACATATATTTAAAAATATTTTACATAAACCTTGACACAATAACATAATTTTTTTAAAAAGAATTTTTAAAGAATAATTTAAAAAAAAATTCTTCCAAAAGCAATCCCCTAAACAAACAGTTGTTGCTCATGTTATTCCATTTGCGCCCATCATTGCGGAACTCATAACACATTTTCATATTTACTCCTTCTTGCCCTTTGTGCATACAATTCCTACATAATATTTACATAATTGTAAGAATTGACACAAATTTATTCAATTTATGATTTATGAATCCAAGAAGAAAGCAAAAAGGAGATTGAGTATCATGCATAATATCAAAATGATTCTTTCATAGTTGTTTCCACATGCTAAATGTAAAAGGCATTTCTCCATCCTCACATTTTGCATTGGCATTTGTTTCTTTGTTAACAATCTTTTAAGCAATGTTAGCATATCCACATGAACCCTAATTAGATGACATAATCATATATGTCCATGACGTGACATGTTAAAATAACTTTGATATAAATGACTTTTTGGGCATAGGGTAATACTGATATGATGCAATATAACATATAATAAATTATCCTTATTTTCACAAAGACTAAAACATTATTAAAAAAATTTCTTGTTGAGCCATAATTTTTTTCAAATGTCTTTGAAGTGAGAAACATCAATTCATTCAAATTGAGGTGTGAACAACATTGCAATGCAATTTGAATTGAAATTCAATCAAGTTTAAATTTAATTCAACTGGTGCAACTGAATTCAATTCAACAATGAGATTAAGATTTAATTGAAATGAATTCAAATTCAAATTCAATTCAAAACAATGGAATGCAAATTGATGGAGAAGGTATTCAAAGTTTTATTGTGTATATGGTGTTTAGGAAAAAAAAACTTTAAAAGGACACAAATTCAAAAAGATGCCTTTCCATGGCTTTTCACTTGGGAATGGGCTAAATAAGTTTCAATTTGAAATTATCCAATCTATGATGACTTATGAAATCTACAATTATCTTACTTAAACTAGCTATGATGAATCATTGTCACTAAAATTTTGAACATAATTACTCATATTACTTCATTTTGTTTTATACATTATAATGTGTATTTCTTGACTTAAGAATGTAATAGATTTTTGAAAAGTGAAATATCAAATCATTGAGCCTTGCCTAGACTTCTACTTGTAGAGCTTGTAGAAGAACTGGGGATTGTTTTCTAAGTGTATTTTCATGTTGGTTATATGATGCAATATTGCATGGTACCTAAGGACATCCAGAAGATCCTGGCCATGCTGGCACAGTACCTTCCAGACTGATGGAAGGTACATCTTTTTATTTTCATCTTTAAATACTAGAACAAACAGAAACTACACAAGAAATAATAAAATGAAATCCTGTTTCTTTATGCAGAAGAAGGGTCTTTATAGACCCTTCTCCTGTACTTCAGGTTCAAAGTACTTAATTTTTAAGCTAACTTTCTACTTACAAAGTATTTTATCCACTCACCTATTTATCTTCAAAGTGGAAGCTACTTCTAATGTTAAGGTATCATAGAGGGTTAAGTACTTTCAAGGTTTTCCTATTGTGTTCATTGCTGTTTTTTCCCCTAGGAGCGCGTATGAGACATCATGGATTCTCCTCTATCTATCCATACAAGTCTCAACAACATATAAAAGTAATGCATAGGTTTCCATGTGCATCTATGTGCTGTGGACACGGATGAATTAAGTTAGCCTCTTTGAATTTGCTTGAAATAGATTTTGGAGCATCATCATGCTGGGCTCCATATGAACTGTGAAACATTGTGTTGCATTGGAAATAGAATTCAAAATCCAGCAATGAGATTTCTCCTTATGCCATTTGTTGGGTTGATGACCTGTTACGGTCACCAAGGATAGGCTAGACTTTTAAGTATTTTCATATGCTAATGTATTGTGATCTTAATAACTGGATAATTGAAAGACAAAGCTCTGTTGCAAGTTGCAACTCTTCAAATTCTGCATCCATCTGTTGCATCGAAGCTTTTTGCTGGATTGAGTTTTTTTTTGTAGTTTAGCTTTTATTGAGACTATTGACAACTGGGGTTTTCATGTCCAACAAGGTGGGTAGATATATTTGGAGGATGTTGGCTTGATTTCAATGGGTTAACACTTCAATGTTGCAATGCAGGGGTTTGTTGCAGGTTCCAAGCACTCATTGTCAAATATTCCTTATGTGAGCATACAGAGTGATCAAATTTCAACTGCAGAAACTTTAATCTTCCATCTCTTTGGAAGTTGGAGGTTATCATAGGCTTCATTGTGGATAGTTCAGTATTGCAATTCATCATGTACACATTTTGCAAGCTTTTGTATGCAGCTTATAGCAGGTCAAGGAAATTGGTTCAAGTGTATCTGGTGATCTAACATGCTGAATTACTCTTTGTGTTTTGGCTTGGACTCCTTTGTCATCCTCTAGGGCTAACTTCTGATCTTGTGGGGGTTGTCTCCTGTAGGAGAATT